>OLPI01000371.1_pt1 | contig 43176 bp, 35 predicted proteins | sample 1672361 | NCBI WGS metagenome assembly OLPI01 (sample SAMEA3136675, study PRJEB25190) | human gut metagenome
TTTGTTGATATTGATAGATTTTTTTTGTGAAATGGCTGTTTATACAATTCCGCATATAAGGCTCTTGCTTTATCCTCTCCAATTACTTCCGACATTTCTTTGTAAGTAAATCCGTATGGGTCATTCAATATTTCCGTAAGTGTACTTTTAGGTAAGTGTTTCATTTAATATCCTTCCTTTTGTTTTTCAGAGTTTTTGATTATGATTTCTAATTTTTCAACATCAATGATATGTGTTAATTTACATTTAGGGCAGAAAAGAGGAAAATTTCTTAATACCGTATTATAAAATACTTGAACCCTCGTCTTTCCGTTACAAATTGGACATTTTATCCAATATTTTTCAAGCATAATATTTCTCCTTTTGTGCAAAAAAATACAGGTCAATTCTCAACATGAGCATTGACCTGCATTTATACATATAACACTACAACAAAATTAAGGCATAGTTTTTATACTATGTCTATACATCGTTAGTTTTGTTGTATAGCATACGCAAAATAAGCATGACAAAAAAGCCCATATTGAAAATGGGAAAAATCTTTTTTGATTTCAATGCTTATCGAATACGCATGCTATGTAACATAAACATTTCCCCCTTTTAATAATACTATACAAAAAAAGCGGCTAATTGTCAACATATACATATGAATTATTTTGGCTAACTGATTGAATTGTGTAGACATATCCAAGAAGAAAGGGGAACAGTAAAATGTAACAGGGTGAATAACTATGGCAAAAAGACCAGTACCGAAATACGATTTCAAGGCTTTTGGGGCAGCGATAAAGGCGGCGCGGACAGGGCGCAAGGAGAGCCGCAAGAAAGTGAGCGACGAAATGTTTATCTCGCCGCGCTACCTTGCGAACATTGAGAACAAGGGGCAGCACCCAAGTTTACAGATTTTCTTTGAGCTTATGCTCCGCTACAATATATCCGTAGACCAGTTTCTTTTGGAAACGCCGCCAGAGAAGAACACGCAGCGGCGGCAGCTTGACGCGCTTCTTGACGGTATGAGCGATACAGGCATACGGATTGTGAGCGCAACGGCAAAGGAGATAGCGGAAGTCGAAACAGAGGGCAGATAAGAAGTGTCCGTCAGAATTGAATAAGGTTTAGAGAGCGTTGTAATCTTTTTTTGAGGATTGCAGCGTTTTTCTTTTGCGGAAGTTTGGCAAAACCGGGCATAGCTCCGTAGTAAGGCATAAGGGATAAAAACATTCGTAGCAAGCATAGGAAGCGGGTACCCACTTCCGTATTTTCCCCTCCCGCGCTGCGGCGCGTCGGTTGAAAATTGCTTGTTGGGAAGTGTCCCAAACCCTCGGAACGGAAAGGAAAGGAGCGAATACATGAACGGACGCAAAAGAACGGTGCAAATCAAATTCAGAGTGACGGAAGCGGAACGGGATTTAATACTGGAAAAAATGAAGCTCGTACCCACCCGGAACATGGCGGCATATCTGCGGAAGATTGCCATTGACGGGTATATCATTCAGATAGACCATGCCGATATAAAGGCAATGACCGCAGAGATACAGAAAATCGGTGTCAACGTCAACCAGATAGCACGCCGCGTAAACGCGACGGGGAACGCATACCAAGAGGACATAGAGGAAATAAAGGGGGTGCTTGCGGAGATATGGCGGTTACAAAGATTAAGCCTATTAAAAGCACTCTAAGCAAAGCCCTTGACTATATCGAAAACCCGGACAAGACGGACGGAAAAATGCTTGTGTCCTCTTTCGGCTGCTCCTATGAAACGGCAGATATTGAATTTGAATATACCTTGTCCCAAGCACTCCAAAAGGGGAACAATTTAGCCTTTCATCTGATACAGTCCTTTGAGCCGGGGGAAGTCGATTATCAGAAAGCCCATGAAATCGGAAAGCAGCTTGCCGACGCGGTAACAAAGGGGCAGCATGAATATGTACTCACGACGCACATTGACAAAGGACACGTCCACAATCACATTATTTTCTGCGCCGTAAATTTCGTAGACCACCGCAAATATAATTCCAACAAAAGGAGCTATTACGGCATACGGAACATGAGCGACAAGCTGTGTCGGGAAAATGGCTTGTCCGTCGTCGTTCCCGGCAAGGGCAGCAAGGGAAAGAGCTATGCGGAGTACCAGGCAGAAAAGACGGGTACAAGTTGGAAAGGCAAGCTAAAGATTGCCGTTGACGCGCTTATCCCCCAAGTTTCCAGTTTTGAGGAATTGTTGCAGCGGTTACAGGCGGCGGGCTATGAGATAAAGCCGGGGAAATATGTGTCATGCCGCGCCCCCGGACAGGAACGCTTCACCCGTCTTAAAACCCTCGGCGCGGATTATACAGAGGAAGCCATAAGGGAACGGATAGCGGGCAGACGGGCAAAGGCGGCGAAAGCCCCCAGAGAGCAGCGCGGCGTTTCGCTGCTTATCGACATTGAGAACAGTATCAAGGCGGCGCAGAGTAAGGGCTATGAACAGTGGGCGAAAATCCACAATCTGAAACAGGCAGCAAAGACCATGAATTTCTTGACGGAACATAAGATTGAACAGTACGCGGATTTAGTCAGCCGGATTGAAGAAATGGCAGCGGAAAGCGGACAGGCGGCAGACGCATTGAAGGACGCGGAAAAGCGGCTTGCGGACATGGCGGTGCTTATCAAGAATGTTTCCACCTACCAAAAGACAAAGCCCGTCTATGACGCATACCGCAAGGCAAGGAACAGGGAGAAGTACCGCGCCGGACAGGAACAGGCGATTATCCTACATGAAGCCGCCGCAAGGTCGCTGAAAGCGGCGGGCATTGCAAAGCTCCCGAACCTTGCCGCGCTGCAATCGGAGTATGAAGCCCTCCAAGCGCAGAAAGAAGCCCTTTACGCCGACTATGGAAAATTGAAAAAGAAAGTCCGGGAAGTACACTGTGGAAAAATCCCAGGTGGATATTATTTGACAGCAGGATGATTCCGTTGCCAAAGTCTGTGAGCGTACCGAATAAATGTCCCCTCACTAATCGCCTGTTTGCGGCCCTTTTTTTAACCCTATTTCATGGATTTTAATGTAAATTTTTTGTAAATATTCTTCAAGAGCCATCAATTGTATGTCGAACAGCTGGAATGGCCCCTTCCAAGACAGTAAGAGGACACCGTACCTCCATTTCTTTGTTACCTTGTCCTTTCCGCTGCTGTAAAGTTGCGGATGGGAAAAATCCTCCACTTTCCAACGGGCATTTTTTAACTATTTGTTGTGTACTAGTCAAAAATATTTTGATGACATGGTTATAGAAGCATCAAAGCTCGTGAGCGGACTGATGGAAAGCCCTCTCATATAACGCCGTTTTTGGCCCAATTTTAGCCCCTGTTTTGGCGGGCAGAGAGAAATTTTAGGGGAAGGAGAAATTGCTCTCAATATTAGTGACCACAATGACCGTTTTAGGCCCCTGGTAACCGAAAAGTTTGCAAAGAATTGATATTCCTTTTCACACGGTATGCGTTCGGCGGTAAGAGAACAGGGGTTCCCTTTGGTGAACCGTTCTGTTGACAGTGAGGGCGGCGAGGGGGCCCCAGAGCAGAGGAAAGGGGATGGCAAAGTCGTACACAGAATGCACCTAGATCTATCCCTAGATCTGCACCCGGCTAAAACCGGCTGAGAGGGCCTGCAATAGCTTTTTCTGCCAGGATGAATGGGATACCACCCCTTGCCTTTTGTGGGCGTACAGAAGAGAAAATACGCCAAGATCTACCCGAAAAACGACAGAAAGACGAGTAGGTGTGCTGTCTGCCTTTTCATAGATAATACGCACTCTTGCCGCAGTAAGTTTGACATAACCTGCTGATTCTCAGTACAGAAAAAACAGGCGGCAGTGTAGACAAATTGACAGAAAAAAGCGTTGCAGTGCAAGCGATTTTTCCTGCAGAATAAGGGGGGCTGTATGTTTTTATGCCAAGCCCCCAAAACGCCGGTTAATTTGTCTGCACAGGGGGGAAATAATGAAAATATCAGGGAAAAAGAATCTCCGGTCTCTGCTGGTGCAAAACAACGGAAAGACATGATAAAAATGGAGCCGCATGACGGAGAGTTCTTATCCCATGCCAATCACTCAGATGCTCCCGGTTCGGGAACATCCGATCATACGGCATTAGGAAGACTCACCAATCAGGCGGCTCCACAGCACAGCTATCAAAATATTGATTTGTTATCTACTTCAGTTGATTATTTACAAACAAAAGTTTGCTTTCTTGATAAGAGTATAGCATGAGCAGCAGTTTCTGTCAACGGGATTAAGAAAAAAGTGTTCGTGTTTGCCAAAAAAATTCAGAAGGTGATGCTCGGGCTCCATTCCTGACAGCTCCAAGTGCTTTTTTATACGCCATGGCCTGCATTTCCAGGAGGCAGATGGCGGATAGGATATTGACACGCCGCTTTCCGGATACCAAGTATGCCCGCAACAAGCAAAACACCAAACAGGCCAAAGGAGAGGTCCTGAGTCTCTTTTCTGAAGAATCTGACGAATTTCCCAAATGGTCCGAACAAGATATTAGAGGACATCCAGAAAGAGCATAGTTTGTTGGGACAAATCCTTACCCATTCGCCAGCGGGGCTGTTGCATCCCCGCTGGCCACTGTGGCGCTGTGTGAGCGGTTCACTTCTTGGATTTTACCAGGCCGAGGTAGGATTTGCGAACATGTTTGCGGCTGTAGGACAGTTTATGTCCCTCTCGATGGCTGCCTCGTTTTTGCATTCGTTTTGCTGGCCGCCATCTGGCTTTTGGCCAAATAGCACAATCTTTGTCTGCTTTCAGATACGCCCTAGCTAAGTCCAAGATTATCTATCATAAGATTATATTTCTTAACATCATCAGCTGTCTGCTGGGGAATTGTGACATATATTGCTGTGTGTCCTATATTGGACTGAATTGAAATTCCGTAGTTGTCCCCCAAAAGTAATTTGATTCTGTTATTGACATTGGCAATAGCAGAGTATTTTCCATTTTGTGGATTTGAGTCCAGCAGGGAGGCAATTTTTTCAGCAGGAATACCGGACCCGTTATCCTTTACCGTCAAAATAATATCATGATTCTGGATTACACCTTTGATAAAAATATAACCGTCTGAGCTGTCATTGAAAGCATGCACAAAGGAGTTTTCAACAATGGGCTGCAGAATCAGTTTTGGAATGTAGAAATTTTGGAGTTCGGGCGAGATATCCAGCAGTACTTTAATTCTGTCACCATACCGATATTTTTGGATGGTAAGATAAGAATTTAGATATTCCATTTCAGCTGCAATAGAGATAAAAGGGGATTTATCTCCGATTGATTTACGCAATAAGGTAGCCAGTGCAACACACATAGCAGATACATCATTACATCCTTGGAGTTGTGCTCGCCAGGAGATACTGTTCAAGGTGTTATACAAAAAGTGTGGCGTAATCTGTGCTTGTAGTGCTTTTAGCTCACTCTGTTTTTGCAGCAGCTGGGATTGATATACGCGTTGAATTAGATTATTGAGTTTCTGGATCATCTGATTAAAATGCCGATTTAGTTGCCCGAATTCGTTCGGTGTGGTGGCATCAACGGTATGCATTGCGGTGCCGACAATGACTGCAGCTGCCGGATCGGCAGCCTCAAAAAGGTACAGATCTTTATGGACCGTGCGCTAGTTGAAATATTTCTGAATGATGGTCAGGAGAGCTTCAACCGCCGCTATTACTTCAGCAATCCAGAGATGAGGATCTCGCTTCAGGCGAAGCAGGCTATGAACTGCCGTGTAGATACCTTGGACCGGATTTGGAACGGCTGACCGGCTACGGGCTGCCAAGGCAGACAATTTGAAACGCAATAATGAATTGGAGATAAGGAGGAATCGTTTATGACAAAAAATGTCAGTCTGGTCAAGTCCAGAGACCGGAAACGATCGGATAAAACAGTACTGCTTTTTGTACTGCCTGCAGTTATTTTACTGGGACTATTTTTGTTTCTCCCGATTGTGCTGACATTTGGCTTCAGCTTTATGGACTTTAATCTGCTGTCACCAGCAACGGCAAAGTTCAGCGGCCTTACCAATTATGCCAGCATTCTGAAGGATCCCAGCTTTTACAAGGCACTGGGAAACAGCTTTTACTTTACGGCAATCGTTGTGCCGTATCAGGTTACGCTGGCATTCCTGTTGGCTTTGCTTGTAAAGAAAAGTATCAAAGGCATTGGCATTTTCCGTGCGGCTTATTTTGCCCCTCTGGTGACCTCCATTACGGTCGTTGCCATTCTGTGGACATTTATTTATAACCCCAATCCCACACAGGGACTTCTCAATGCCCTGCTGAGCAAATTGGGATTACCGACGTCTGATTTCCTGCGGAGTGCAGATTCGTCCATGAATTCTATTATTTTTATGTCAGGCTGGCAGGGTGCAGGCTACCAGATGATGATCTTGCTGGCCGGTCTACAGGTGATTCCCAGAAATCTCTATGAAGCTGCAGAAATGGACGGAGCCGGAAAATTCCGGCAGTTTATACATGTCACACTGCCTGGAATCAAGAATGTATTGATTTTTGTACTGCTGATTACTACAATCAATGCCATGAAGCTGTTTACGCAGCCCTATGTAATGACCCAAGGTGGCCCCAAGGAATCTACAAAAACACTGATTTATTTTGTGTATCAGCAAGGTTTCCAGTTCCGGGATATCGGCTATGCGTCGGCAGGCTCGATCCTGTTCTTCTTGATTGTTGTGGGACTTTCATTTATTATTAAAAAAGTAACGAAGGCACAGTAAGGAGGAAATATGAAGCTACTGAATACACGTGAGAAGCGGAGAAATCTTCCACTATATGTGATTAATACTGTATTGGCTATTATCTATTTGCTGCCCCTGATTTGGATGTTTGTTTCTTCATTCAAACCGGAAGCAAACATAGCCTTTCTGCTCACGGCCCTTATCATCAACGCATCCGTAGTAGTAATCCTCATAGGATTTCAGAAGAACGATACCATTGGCCTCTTTATCTCCAAACAGAGCGATTGCATCGTTGGTTTCTTTTTCGAGATCACGGAAGCATACGATATTACCGAATGTTTTGACGGAATTCAGGATACGGTTCGTTCTGGAAAATGCTTGAATCAGTCCATGCATTTTCAGATTTTTGTCTACCCAAAGCGTGTTGAGCGTCGTTGCGTCAAAGCCTGTCAGGAACATATTGACCACGATTAGCAAGTCCACCTCACGCTTCTTCACCTTATCGGACAGGTCTTTGTAGTAGTCCTGGAAACCCTTACTAGAAGTGTCGAAATTGGTCTTGAATGCCTTGTTATAATCGGCAATCGCCATGTCAAGGAAGTCACGGGAACTCTGGTCAAGGCCTTCGGTATCAAAGCTTTCATCATCCAGAATACCATCTGCACTATCTGCTTCATTAGGTGCAAAAGAGAAAATGGTTGCAATAGTCAGATCACGGTGCTGTTCTGCAATCTGCTTTTTCAGCTCCAGATAATACTTCTTACAGACAGGAATAGAGCTAACCGCAAGCATCGAATTGAAGCCATTCACACGCTGACCCTTCAGGCTGTAATAGGAATTGCGCATAGTCTTCTGGTCAAAGTGTTCCAGAATGTACTTTACAACTTCCGAGATACGCTCATGGGAAGCCAATGCTTCTTCAGTATCAATGGCAGTAACCTGCTGATCCTGCTTTCCCTCCTTCTGCTTCACCGTGTTGATATAGTCGATACGGAACGGAAGAACATTACCATCATTGATTGCATCCACGATGGTGTACGTATGCAGCTTATCACCAAATGCCTGCTCTGTGGTTTTCAGATTCGGGTTGCCGCCGGTACCTGCATTAAGTGAGAAAATAGGAGTTCCAGTAAAACCGAAGATGTGGTAGTTCCTGAAATATCTATGCACCTTAACGACTTTTTCACCCTTCTTGATCTGACCACCGACAATTCTCGTGTGCATATCACCGAACTGGCTCCGATGACATTCATCGAATACCAGAACAATGTGCTTATCTCTGATCGGGTGCGTCAGATTTTTCTGGATGAAGACGTCAAGTTTCTGAATCGTCGTTACGATGATCCGAGAAGTAGAATCCTCAAGCTGCTTCTGTAGGATAGCGGTACTCTTATTGCTGTTTGCAGCGCCCTTCTCAAAGCGGTCATACTCTTTGATGGTCTGATAGTCCAGGTCCTTGCGGTCAACCACGAACAAGACCTTTTCAATATAAGGCAGATTGGTAGCAAGCTGCGCCGTCTTGAAGGAGGTCAGCGTCTTACCACTGCCTGTGGTATGCCAGATGTATCCGCCGGCATCGATTGTTCCGGCTTTCCTAGTATTGGTGGACGTCTCAATTCTGTTCAAAATACGTTCCGTCGCAACGATCTGATAGGGCCGCATGACAAGCAGCAATTCTTCAGATGTGAACACGCAGTATTTTGTCAGAATATTCAACAGCGTGTGCTTCGCAAAGAAGGTCTTGGTAAAGTCCACAAGATCCGCAATGACCCGGTTATTTCCATCAGCCCAGTAAGAAGTAAACTCGAAACTGTTGGAGGTTTTCTTGCTGCGCTTCTTGGCAGAGTTGTCCTGCTCCCGAATATGGCTTGCTCTGGTGGTATTGGAATAATACTTGGTGAATGTTCCATTTGAGATGACAAAAATTTGCACATACTCATAAAGCCCGGAACCTGCCCAGAAACTGTCTCGCTGATAGCGGTTGATCTGATTGAAAGCTTCTTTGATGGCAACGCCACGGCGCTTCAGTTCCACATGAACCAGGGGCAGACCATTGACCAGGATGGTGACATCATACCGGGTATCGTAGCTTCCGGCACCTTCCTCATACTGATTGATGACCTGCAGACGGTTGTTATGGATGTTTTTCTTATCAATCAGATAGATATTCTGCGTTCTGCCATCTTCGCAGGTCAGATTCTGAACATAGTCCTCCTGGATCTTGCGGGTTTTCTCCACGATATGTTCATTCGCATTGGCAATCTTAGTTTTGAAGAAGGTTTCCCACTCTTTGTCCGTGAAGCTATACTGATTCAAACGTTCAAGCTGCTTGCGAAGATTTTCCACAAGATCTGCTTCATTGTGAATCGAAACATACTCATAGCCCTGTTCGCCAAGCATCTTGATAAACGCTGCTTCCAGGGCCGCTTCACTCTGGTAGGCATCGGAGCGAGTCTGCTGGGGTTCATATTCGGAAACAACAGTGGCTTCTGAAGTAGAAATTATTATATTATATTGACTCATAATTCCACACTCGTTTCGTCAAGAATCTAAAATTTCTTCTATCATTGGTTCGACACCCGTGTTTATGATGTCTTGAACCATGTGCTGCGCTGAAAAGCGGTTAACATCTCTGGCTACAAAACGCAAAATATTAGCCGCTGTTTCGTTCACAACATAGGGAAATCCATTTCTCAGAACTAAATATGCAAAAGATGCAAATGGGTCATAAGCAGCAAAAGTTCTCCCACAAATTTCCTGGTACGATTTATCTACACTCTGGATGATATATAATGCGTGTTCATCGCTCGTTTTCATAAATGCCAGCAACATATCAACAAATCCTTTTTTCTCATGAAGGATGGCTGTCGATATCTTTTCTGCACTTAAATCATATATGTAGCTCTCAACTTCATCATCAAAGATCTTTCTGATAATTTTTTCTTCTATCCGAGACTGATTTTCAGCAGCCTGCTTATAGGATACCGCTTTTTCAAAAAAGATAGATAACTGTCCCGCATCCGCATAACGATAAGCAGAATCCGAATTTGTTGCCTTTTCTGCAACACTTCTATAAATATGATGTGAGTTTCTGGGATCGCCCGTCATAACAAAGTTGATCACACGACCGAGTGAATAAACATCACTGCGCTTATCACCGTCTTTGAGCATCATAAACTGTTCCGGTGCACAGTAGTAAAATTGTCCCACCGCATTAGTATGCATTGTTTGATGAGAGGTGAAGACATTTAAGTCTTTTCCTAATCCAAAATCTGCAATTTTTATCATTCCAGAAATAATGAAAATATTGTTTGCACTAATATCTCTATGAATAATGTCACGCTTATGCACTTCTGTCATGATATAGAGGATTTGGCGAATACAATTCAATTTTATATCATCCGACAAATCAAATGATTTGACATATTTATCCAATGTCGTTTCAGCATATTCCATTGTATAGGAACTGTTGCCCTCATCAAACGAAAAAACTTGAATGATGCCATACGCATCTTGCAGGGATTTCGTGATATTGTATTCTCTTTTGAAACGACTACGGATACCCGGATCTGTCAAATAATCGTCTTTTAGTTTTTTCAGCACCAACCCGGTCGACTTTTGCCGATATACATTCGCAAATCCGCCATTCCCGATTGGCTCTAAATCGTCATTTTCTTTAACCAGGTGATAGCGCCCACTACTTCGGTATATTTTACATAAATCTCTGTGGATAATACGGTTAAACTCGGCGTATATCGTTTCAATCTTTTCGGCAGCCTCTACTTCTGATAGTGATTGTTCCTGCATTAAGTAATCTTTTCCAAGAACAATGTTGAAAAACCTATCTATTTGGCGGCTGTTGATCAGATCCACAAGTTTATCGTGAACATACGCCCATCTTGACGGAAATCCGGAACGATAGACATCTTTAGTTCCGAAATTGGCGTTAAAGAACTCTACCAGTTTGTACCCTTGTTTGTAAGTGTAAAAGCCAGCAGTATCACCACAGAAAATATTTGATATTTCTTTTAATGAATCTGAACTGAGCATATTGTATCCTTTCTATTTTGCAGGTTCAAATGTTAGTAGCTTGTCCCGATAATACTCATACTGCCTTTGCCTTGCTTCGATTTCTGCGGTGAGATCAGAGTAAAGATCATTATAGTGGGCATTAAGACGGTCAAGAGTAGACACTATACGTTCTTGTTCAGCAAGTGGAGGTAAAGGAATTGTGAATTTCTTCATTTCTGAAGCTAAAATATGTTTTACAGTTCCACCTGTTGTAATTCCTCCCAGCTTTTTCTTTCCTTCGGTAGTATGCAGGTAATGAACAACATACTTCGAGCTACAATTTCCCCCGTTGCTCATTATAATCAACGCATGGCAATTGGCTCCCACATATTGCTCTGTAACAACAGCGCACTCACCAACATGACCAGATTGCACCATCAATATATCATTTAACTTTAGCTCATTTCTAATGTGTTTTTGATGGAATTCCGGTGTGATATAGCAGAAATCATTATCAGATATTATCCCATCGTGAATATTAGTTCCTTTTAGATAGCGTATACCGTTATCTTCCGTTGTAAAGAAGGGAGTTGCGGTACCAACAAAACCATTTCTGATATGAGGGAAGTAGTCGCCCAATTTTACTTGCAGCACATCACCTGTGAAGCTTAATAACTGATCTCTGTAATATTCGTACTGCTTCTTCTTTACGGTAAACTCTGCAGTAAGTTTTGCGGTAAGTTTTGCAGTAAGTTCTGTGAAATTATCCAGAATACGAACAATTTCACACTGAACAGCAGGAGGGGGAACAGGAACAGAATAGCGTAATACAGCATCCTTGCTCCCTCTCGGCATCTTCGCACCTTTACAATTTTGAATATCATAGTAGAAAAACTGCTCTGACGAAAGAACATAGTAAAGATACTTCGGTAGTAGATTAGCTTCGTCATCAATTTGAATGGTGAGAACATCTCCGTTTGTGCCGCCATCACAATCTGCTAACCAGATTTTACGAAGATATGGACGAATGTTGCCAATTAGAATATTACCAGGATGAAAAGCTATCACTACTCCACTTGTAGGAACACTCGTCGCAAGCGTTTTACCCATTTTGTTTTGCAGCAGATTTTCTACGCCCACATAGGTGTTTTCATCGACATCAGCTGCATCAATTCGATCTTTGGCATAGTGAGCCACTTCCCCCAACTCACAGAACCGCACTCCATCTGGGCAATGCTTATGTATCAATTCATTCAGTTTATTCATTCTTCTTCACCCCCGTTGCTAAAGCCGATTGCATTCAACGCCTTCTTGATTTCGGCATTACTCTTGAGTTCTTCCTCGATTTTCTTTACATTATCCATGATACCCACGACCAATCTGCGCAAAGGCTCATATTCCCGCAAAGCCGTTTCTTCATCCGCATTTCCGTGGGCGATTTCGCTCAGCTTTTGAAAAAGCTTGTACCCGTTATCAGAATAGATGACAGGAATAATGGCGCATTTTTCGTCAACCGCTTTCAGCACCTGAGCAAAGGGCTTTGTGCGGCCGTCCGTTTTCCCCTTGGGGTAAATATCAACACCAGCCTTTTTTCCTACATCTATGGTGATCTGTTCCAGAATGGATCGTAAGTAGATGATAGAACCTGCGCCCAGGCGCTCTTTATGTGCGATCTCTGCTTTGCCCAGCCATTCCGAAAATTTATCCTCCGTCTCAATCGGAAGCTTGATCTGTTCAGGTAGCTTAAAATTCTGCTTAATCACATGGACATTGGGGGTTGCCGAAAAAATATCATCTGCACCAACCAAAAACCAAGCCTGAACGCAGTGGTTGCATTCCCTGCATGCTGGATTATCCTTTTCGTAGTCCATACATTGCAGTTCACAATCAATACTGATCATTTGGTTGTTGATGATTAAACAATGCAGTTTCCGGGGAGAAACGAAAGAGACACTGTCCTGGCATACTGTTGAGTAAAACGGAAGAATGATCTTGCCAATCTGGATTTCGATGAAATCACCGGCAGAAATCAATCGAATATCCTCCGTTTCCTCTTCGGGAGAAGTCGTATATTTGTCCCAATCAATAAAGGACTCAATTTCTCCGTGATTCTCACCTTTATCAGATAATCTACTGCTGAGTCTCATATATCATCCCTCTAATTCTGCGATGATTTTTGCGATCTCGGCCCGAAGAACCTGCTCCCTTGCCACAATTCTCTCAATTTCTGCGTTCAGCTTCACGATATCGATAACTTCTCTGGTATCTTCCTGCTCAACGTAGTTACTAACAGAGAGGTTATAATCATTATCCTTGATCTCCTGATAGTCAACGCACCGGGCAAAATGCTTGTTATCCGCACGGGACATAAACTCACCCACGATACGAGCGATATTGTCCTCGGTCAGCTTGTTGTTGTTGGTTACCTTTTCGCACTCCTTCGAAGCATCAATGAACAATGTACGGTTGTCCATCTTGTTGCGTTTCAGAACCATAATGCAGGTTGCAATGGTGGTTCCGAAGAACAAATTGCTCGGCAGCTGGATGACACAGTCGATGAAGTTGTTATCGACCAGATACTGCCGGATTTTCTTCTCAGCACCACCACGGTACATAATGCCGGGGAAGCAAACGATTGCAGCAGTTCCATTGGTAGACAGCCACGCTAGGGAATGCATAATAAACGCAAGGTCAGCCTTGGACTTCGGCGCAAGCACACCGGCAGGAGAGAAGCGGGGGTCATTGATTAGAACGGGATCATCGTCGCCTGGCCATTTGATAGAATACGGCGGGTTGGACACAATAACCTCGAAAGGCTCATCATCCCAATGCTGCGGAGATATCAAGGTATCCTCATGGGCGATGTCAAACTTGTCGTAGTCGATATCATGCAGGAACATGTTGATCCGGCACAGGTTGTAGGTGGTCAGGTTGATCTCCTGACCATAGAAGCCCTGTCGAACATTCTCTTTACCGAGAATCTTGGCAGCCTTCAGAAGCAGCGAGCCTGAGCCGCAGGCGGGGTCATAGACCTTGTTGACTTCAGTTTTCCCGACAACTGCAATACGGGTCAGCAGTTCAGAGACTTCCTGGGGGGGTGAAGAACTCTCCACCGCTTTTACCTGCATTCGATGCGTACATGCCCATCAGATACTCATAAGCATCACCAAACGCATCGATGGAACTTTCTTTGTAGTTGCCTAGGTTCATGTCCGCAACGCCCTCAATTAGTTTAACGAGTTTTGCATTACGCTTGGCAACGGTGGCCCCCAGTTTATTGCTGTTGACATCAATATCATCAAACAGACCTGCGAAATTGTCTTCACTCTCACTACCTTTGGCAGATTCCTCAATATGCTTAAAGATCGTTTCCAGGGTCATGTTCAGGTTTTCGTCATTTTTTGCTCTATTCTTTACATTGCAGAAAAGCTCAGAGGGGAGAATAAAGAAACCCTTGGTTTGGACCAGGTCTTCACGGGCTTGCTCTGCATCTTCATCAGAAAGTTCCGCATAGTTAAAGCCTTCGTTACCGGCTTCAGCTTCGCCCTCATTGATATAGTTGGCCAGATTTTCAGAAATATAGCGATAGAACATCATGCCTAACACATAAGATTTGAAATCCCATCCGTCTACACTGCCACGCAGTTCATCAGCAATCGCCCATATTGCACGATGGAGCTCCTCACGCTCCTGGTCTTTTCTAATATCAGCCATTCCTTTTCCCTCCATTTATACGTCCCATCGCTTTTTTGTATTTATCGGGGTCCTTCAAGTACGCCGTAGCTGCTTCGTTGAAAAAATCGGCAAGCGAGCTATCATCCTGGAGCAACGCCAGCTTTAATTGCTTATGTAACGATGCAGGCAATCGTACCTGTACCTGCTTATCTCGATCCGACCTAGAATCTGTTTTCTGCATCGCTTGCTTCACCTCCAAATGATATCATTATATCATGATATAATGATATCATAGTGGATTAAAAAAGTCAACTTAACACCCAGTAAGCAAATAAAAATACCGCCTAATATTGAAGCAATTGCAACATTAGGCGGTATTATTTTCTTCGCTATTTCTGCAAATCACAGTGCTTATCGGTCATTACCAATGATGAACATCGCGATGTTTCCTTTGCTTGCGGTGCAGGATCCGCATTTTCACTGGCCTTGCTCTTTAAGTAATAAACGGTGTTTTCTGTATGGATGCAGAGGTCATCCTCTCCCTCGACGGTTAGAACATGGGACAGAACAATTCTGTGCAGACCGAAGATATGGTCGCCCACATCTACCAGGAGAGCACCGGACTGGCCAAGCTTCAAAGTCATAATTTGGCATTCTCTGCCGAGGATGGTTTCATGTACGCTTTTAATTACACCATCTTTTGGTTCAATGTGGTCGATGATATAGTGTCGGCGGTCAGCGATAAAGTGGCGCACTACGATCCCTCCCCGAAAAGCCCCAACATCAGATGTGCGCCATACTGAAGACCATCCAGGAATGCTTTATGTTCATAGGCGGTACAGAGACTGCAGCAGAGGTTAAATACAGCGTTGTTATCTTCTAATGGCAAATGCCCCAGGAGGTTATCTAACTCCCGGAAGCCATCCCGGATGTCAGATGGGTCGGATTCATGGGATTCCTGATAGGCTTGGTAAAGTTGATCCAGGACGGTTTCGCAGTCACTGTCGCCGGAGTCAAAGGGGTGTGCTTCGATGTAGGCTTTCAGCCGTTGGGCAATGTTATCCATTGTAGATCAACTCCTCTCTTATGATCTCTTCTGCTCTGGCAGCGATGCTGTTCATACGCTGAGTCCAGCTGATGGGATCGGCAGCTTTCAATGTTTCTGTGATGCCTTCTGTAGATTTCAGTTGGACAATCAGGGTTTCCATGCGCTGCTGGGCCTGCTCGTTCAGGTCAGCAAGATATGCCCAGAGGTTGCCGGACAGAACCAAGTTGTTGAACTGGATTGGGTGGTGTTCTTTGAGGTAACCCCGGTGCAAACGGCCCCATTTACCGATGGACCGGTTTCCCTCCGGTAGCTTCAGATCCGGGATGAAGTAGTCCCCGGAGCGGATGTAATGGATGTTCATAGTCATTCCTCCTTTGCTAGCTTCATCATAGCAAAACAGGTACTGTTCGTCGAATGTACGAAAGATTTCCTCCTAAACGCAAAAAATCCCCGGTTCCGAAGAACCGAGGATTCTGGTGGATGCCTGAGGATTCGAACCTCACGCCTATGCCCCTCTATGTTAACGCACTTTGCCCTTCACAACAGCCTTCAGCTACCTCAACAGCACCCACATAAGACGGCGGATAAATCCCCAGGAACACCTATCAAAACCATACAAATCATCAATACATACAATCCTTTCATTTCACATTTAAGTTCAAATCCATTTTTGAATTTCTTAATAATCGACAGAGTTGAGTTGGCTATCACTACGAGCAAAGCGCAAATAAAGGACTATATTGATTTTATCACAAATTGCGTCATATTGCAAGAAATCCCCGGCTCGGATGAGCCGGGGATCAATGTTAGATATACAGATTCACTACAAAGTCTGTGAACTTGTGGACGCGACGCTTTTTATCCTTGGAATAAGCATATTCCTTAGCATCCAAGGCCGTGACCGTAAAGCTTGCAAACCTTTGGTAGCTTAGTTCCTGCCATCCTTGATAGCAGCCTGCGCGGCGGCGAGACGGGCGATGGGCACACGGAAGGGGCTGCAGGAAACATAGTCCAGACCGATCCGGTGGCAGAACTCCACGCTCATGGGGTCGCCGCCGTGCTCGCCGCAGATGCCGCAGTGCAGCTCCGGACGAACCTTCTTGCCCTTCTCCACAGCCATCTGCATCAGGGCACCGACGCCGGTCTGATCCAGCTTGGCGAAGGGGTCGTTCTCGAAGATCTTGGCGTCGTAGTAGGCAGCCAGGAACTTGCCTGCGTCGTCACGGCTGAAGCCGTAGGTCAGCTGGGTCAGGTCGTTGGTGCCGAAGCAGAAGAACTCCGCTTCCTTGGCAATCTCGTCGGCAGTCAGGCAGGCGCGGGGGATCTCGATCATGGTGCCGACCTCGTAATGCAGCTGGGCACCGGCCGCGGCAATCTCAGCGTCCGCCGCCTTGACCACCACGTCCTTGACGAACTTCAGCTCCCTGGCGTCGCCGGTCAGGGGGATCATGATTTCAGGCACCAGCGTCCAGTCGGGGTGACGACCCTTCACTGCCAGCGCCGCGCGGATGACGGCCTTGGTCTGCATGGCGGCGATTTCGGGGTAGGTGACCGCCAGACGGCAGCCGCGGTGACCCATCATGGGGTTGAACTCATGCAGGGAAGCAATGATATCCTTGATCTGCTGAGCGGTCTTGCCCTGCGTCTTAGCCAGCTCGGCGATCTCTTCCTCGGTGTTGGGAACGAACTCGTGGAGCGGGGGGTCCAGGAACCGGATGGTCACGGGGTAGGACTCCATGGCCTCGTACAGCGCCTCGAAATCGGCCTGCTGCATGGGCAGGATCTTTGCCAGAGCGGCTTCCCGCTCCTCAACGGTGTCGGAGCAGATCATTTCCCGGAAGGAGGCGATACGGCCTTCCTCGAAGAACATATGCTCGGTACGGCACAGGCCGATGCCTTCGGCGCCCAGCTCTCTTGCCCGGATGGCGTCACGGGGGGTGTCGGCGTTGGTGCGGACATGCAGACGGCGGTACTTGTCAGCCCAGCCCATGATGCGGCTGAATTCACCGGCGATCTCCGCGTCACGGGTCTCGATGATGCCGTCATAGATGCAGCCGGTGGAGCCGTCCAGGCTCAGCCAGTCGCCCTCGCGGTAGGTCTTGCCCGCCAAAACGAACTTCTTGTTTTCCTCGTCCATCTTGATCTCGGTGCAGCCGGAGACACAGCAGCGACCCATGCCGCGAGCCACAACGGCAGCGTGGGAGGTCATGCCGCCCCGGACGGTGAGGATGCCCTGGGCGGACATCATGCCCTCGATGTCCTCGGGAGAAGTCTCCAGGCGAACCAGAACCACCTTTTCCCCTCTGTCAGCCCAGGCCTTGGCGTCCTCAGCGGTGAAGACGATGCGGCCGCAGGCGGCTCCGGGAGACGCGGCCAACGCGCGGCCAACGGGCTGCGCGGCCTTCAGTGCCTTGGCGTCGAACTGGGGATGGAGCAGGGTGTCCAGCGTTCTCGGCTCGATCATGGCAACGGCCTGCTTCTCGTCGATCATGCCCTCGTCCACCAGATCGCAGGCGATCTTCAGAGCGGCGGGGGCGGTACGCTTGCCGTTACGGGTCTGGAGCATATACAGCTTGCCGGCTTCCACGGTGAACTCCATGTCCTGCATGTCGTGGTAGTGGCTTTCCAGAATCTGGCAGACCTTGGTGAACTGGGCGAACGCCTCGGGGAACTTCTCCGCCATTTCGGAGATGGGCATGGGGGTACGGACGCCCGCCACCACGTCTTCGCCCTGCGCGTTGGTCAGGAATTCGCCGAACAGCTTCTTCTCGCCGGTGGCCGGGTTGCGGGTGAAAGCAACGCCGGTGCCGCAGTCGTCACCCATATTGCCGAAGGCCATGGACTGGACGTTGACGGCAGTGCCCCAGGAATAGGGAATGTCATTTTCACGACGGTAAATGTTGGCGCGGGGGTTGTCCCAGGAGCGGAACACGGCCTTGATGGCGCCCATCAGCTGCTCCTTGGGGTCGGTGGGGAAATCCACGCCCAGCTTGCTCTTATACTCGGCCTTGAACTGGGAAGCCAGCTCCTTCAGGTCGTTCGCATCCAGCTCCACGTCCTGGGTCACGCCCTTGCGCTCCTTCATCTGGTCGATGAGGGCTTCAAAATACTTCTTGCCCACTTCCATGACCACGTCGGAGTACATCTGGATGAACCGGCGGTAGCAGTCCCACGCCCAGCGGGGATTGCCGGACTTGGCGGCCATGACGTTCACCACGTCCTCGTTTAAGCCCAGGTTCAGGATGGTATCCATCATGCCGGGCATGGAGGCGCGGGCGCCGGAACGGACGGAAACCAGCAGCGGATTCTCGTGGTCGCCGAACTTCTTGCCGGTGATCTCCTCCAGCTTGTCCACGTAGGACATGATCTCGGCCTTGATATCGTCATTGATCTGACGGCCGTCTTCATAATATTTGGTACAGGCTTCCGTGGAAATAGTAAACCCCTGGGGGACCGGCAGTCCAATGTTGGTCATTTCGGCCAAATTAGCGCCTTTTCCGCCCAGGAGTTCCCGCATTCCACCGTTTCCTTCGGTGAATAGGTATACATACTTGTGAGACATACTTCCATTACCCCTTTCAGTTCTTTGCGTGTGCCATTTTCAATTTTAATGTTGCATTTTTGAATCCTATTTTGTGTCGCTCACACAGTATAACACGCTCTTTCACAAAATGCAAACCTTTTTGCAATTTTTATGCAGAATTCCAAAAAAAGCCGCTTGGGAATATGCAGTTTGACAGCTTTCCTGCAACACATGGAGGTTTCGTGCTGCAGATGCAAAAAAAGGACACGCTTTCGCGTGTCCTTTGGGGGTATCTTGGGGGTCATGCGCCCGGGGTATAGGTGTATTGCAGCACCTCGCCGCTGCTGTCGTTGCAGACGATCACGGCCGTACCCAGACGGGTCAGATTCTCGTTTTTGGCCGCCGGGGTCTTTTTCAGACTCCAAAGTCCTGTCTGGTCAAAGTCCTCCACGGCGGAGCCGTCGGCGGGGGTGATGGCGTAGTAGGCCACGGTGTAGGTCACTTCTTTGCTCAGGAAGGGCTTCTTCGCGTACTCGATGATGGCCACGCAGGGCTTGTTCTCCCGCGTCCGCCCGGAGATGATATCGTACATCTCCTGATTCTTCTCCACCACTTCCTCAGCGGAGTAGTTCTTCGTCAGGGAGTTGTTTTCATAGTAGTAGCCCAGATATCCCGCCACGCAGCCGCAGCCCAGCGCGAACAGCACCGCCAGTGTTACGATCTGCTTCTTATTGAATTTCAGGGCTTCCTTGGAGTGACCCACGCTGTAGGTCAGGCCGAGGCGGTTGGTGATGGGCAGCATCACGCCCAGAAACAGCGCCAGCAGTACGGACTCAATGGGGAACATGAAAATGTTCTTGATCATGCCGGGGACGACCATGGCGAGGGTGTACTGTTTGCCGTCCATGTAAAGGGCATAGTACCACATCATGATAGGGGTCTGGAGCAGCACATTGACGACCAGACTGACGGTAAACCGGCTGAGCATGACCCGGGTAGTGGTGACCTTTGCCCGGTACAGGAACAGGGCGAAAACCAGGGCGCCGCCGACTTCCGTCAGGATAAAGGGCAGGAAGTACATGCCCTCCGGACGGATGACGTAACCCAGCACGTCCGTGATGCAGGCAGCCAGCATGGCCATCACGGGGCCAAAGACCATGGCACCCAGCGCATTGACAAAAAACGCGGTATTGATCTTCAGGAAGGGCGTGATGGGAATGGCGACCTGCTTCATAACCAGACGCAGGGCGATCATGAGCGCCGCGAACACCAGCATGTGGGTGTCCTTCAGCTCGGCGGCGGCGTCACGCCAGTAGGCTTTGGAAAACGGATGGGAATACAGGGTATTGCTCTTTTGTGATCTGGACATAAAAAGTCCTCCTTTTCATGTAGCGACGGTCTTCGCATCCGCATTGACCCTACGGAATCGCGTGCGTAAAAAACTCCCCTTGCGGCTTTTCGCCGAAAGGGGAGATCAGTTACAGACACGGATAACCCGCGGAGAAGGGCAACGCTTAAAGCCGCGACCATTCGCCCGACCGAGTATCGTTGCTACATAAAGGAGGTTATCCCATATGCAACAGCGGGTGCGGTGACCCCATCGTGGAACATTCCTTCGTCCGCCGGGCAAACTCCCCGTCCCGATGGCACTTAACGCGAGGTCTCCTACTCTGTTCGCAGACAAATATACACGAAAGGAGCGGAAAAGTAAATAGGTTTTTTACATTTTTTCGGGAATTTTTGCGGCTTCCGGGGCGTCCGCTTTGGCCATAGCCGCCCGCATCAGCACCATCCGGTAAATTTCCCCGTAGGACAGGCGCTCCACTTCCTGCGCCGCTACCAGCGGGACTTCTTTCAGCACCAGATCGCCGGACTTTACCGTGAGCGTCCCCAGACGCTGACCCCGGCTGACGGGAGCCGTGACGGTGAGTTCCAGCGTCACCTCGCTGGTAACGCCGCTTTTCTGCGCCTTGTCGATGAGCAGCGCCATGTCCGCCTCCGGCACCGCGCTGACCCCAGCGTCTTTCCCCAGCCGCACCGGGATCTGGTTGTCACAGTCGCTCAAATCCGGGCTGACCACCGCGAAATTGGCGAAGCCGTAGTCCAGCAGGGACTTGCAGGCGGCGTTCCGGGACTGGCTTGTCTCCGCCCCCATGACCACGGCGATCAGCTCCATGCCGTCCCGCATCGCCGACGCCGACAGGCAGTACCCCGCCCCGGAGGTAAAGCCGGTTTTCAGTCCCGTGGCGCCGGAGTAGAAGCGGATGAGCTTGTTGGTGTTGGACAGGCCGAAGGTGCCGCCCCGCACGGTGTCCATCCAGATGGTCGTGTAGTTTTTAATGAGGGGATGGTATTTCAGCAGCTGCCGGGACATGAGGGCGATGTCATAAGCGGAAGTCCGGTGGTTCACGGCGTCCGCCCCGTCGTCCAGACCGGTGCAGTTGACGAAGGTGGTGTCGTTCATCCCCAGCTCCTGCGCCCGCCGGTTCATCATGGCGACGAAGGCGCTTTCGCTTCCCGCGATATGCTCCGCCATGGCGCAGGCACAGTCGTTTGCCGAGGACACCGCAATGGACTTGAGCATGTCGGAAACGGACATGGTCTCCCCTGCCTTCAGGTAGATCTGGCTGCCTCCCTTGGCGGCGGCAGCTTCGGAAGCCGTCACCATATCTGTCAGGGCGATCTTCCCGGAATCCACCGCTTCCATAATGAGCAGCATGGTCATGACCTTGGTCACGCTGGCGGGGGCAAGGCGCTCATGGGAATTGGACTCATACAGAATGGTTCCGGTGGCAACATCCATCAGCACCGCGCTTTTCCCCGCCACATCCAGCTCCACCGCCGACGCCGGCAGCGCAATCTGGCACAGCGCCAGCACAAGCGCCGCGACACATATCATCCGCTTCATAGTCATCCCTCCAAACGATTCGTAGTACAACCTATGTCCGCGGGGGATGATTATGCCGGATTTCTTCACCGGTTTGTGCTGTTTCCCGGCCGGTATATAACATTTTGTTGTGCAGTCCCATATTACATTTTGTTTTGTATATACTTGATTTCAGGGGAGGTGTACGCCATGTATGAACGCATTCGGAATCTGCGGGAGGATCACGACCTCAAGCAGGAGGACATCGCGCGGCTGCTTCACTGCACGCAGGCCTGCTATTCCAATTACGAGACCGGCAAGCGGGACATCCCAACGGAGGTGCTTCACACCTTGGCAGACTACTACCACGTCAGCATCGACTATCTGCTGGGGCGAACCGGCAGGAAAGAGCCGTACCCTAAATAATAACCGTCCCCGGCAGCGTCAGCCTGCCGGGGACTTTTCCGTATATGCAGCGCCAACGGACATCCTCTGCGGGATATTTTTCGCGGCCCGCCCGCCCACTGCACATTTTTTCGCCGCCGGAATACCATGGAATGAGCGGCAAAGCTCAAAATTCGATATCGGAGGTAACTTCTATGTGCAACAACAACGGTCTGTGCGGCTGCCTGAACAACAACTGGTGGTGGATCGTCATTCTGATCCTCCTGCTGTGCAACTGCGGCGGCTGGAACGGCTGCGAGAACAACAATAACAACGGCTGCAGCTGCGGCTGCTAAACAGAGAACGGGCGCCTTCTCCGGGCGCCCATCCACATGCAAAACGAGGGAGCGGTAAAACCGCTCCCTCATTTTCAGGAAGATTACATATCGAAGGGTTCCATGCTGAGGACGGGGTGACCCACCTCGGACAGGAAGTTCAGCAGCTGCTCGGGGTCCTCGGTGCAGATGGTCTCATCGGCGATCATGTCGGTGAAGTTCTCTACGCCGTACATTTCCAGAGCGGTCTTGTCCAGACGCTCACGCATCTGATCCTTCAGAATCTTGGGCAGCCAGACGATACGGCCGGGGCCGCCTTCGGCAGCGATGAACTTGTGGGAAGCAATGAAGTGCTTGCCATGACCCATGAAGCCGGGGGTCTGCACGCCGCCGCCGGTCATGGAGGCCATCTCGGAGAAGGTCATGCCCAGAGGCGTCATGCCCGCGTGCTCACGGCAGGTGATGACGACGCCCATGGAAACAGGCTCGACGCCGCAGATACACTCGAAGCAGCCGCAGGAGGTCATGGGGTCCTGGAACAGGGAGTACAGAGTAACATGCTCCAGAGCGCCATGGCTGTACTTGTTGACGGCCTCGTCCACGCTGGCGTAGCGGCCCAGCTTCTCGTCGGTGCAGCCTTCCTTGAGGATGGGCTGGCAGGGACCGGCAGGGTCCAGCTCCTTGGTGGCCTTGGCGTCCAGCCAGGAAACGGCGCCGCACAGACCCAGACGCTCGGGAGTGACGATGCACACGTGGCTGGGGGAGAATGCCTGACACATGATGCAGGTGTAGTACTGATCCACGGACTCGTCGGTCATGGAGGCCAGACGGGCGTCACGCTTGTCAAACACTTCGTTGGCAGCGGCGCGGAGGGCAGCGTTCTTCTCGGGATTGACCACGATGGTGACCTGGCACTTGTCCACGACAGCCTCGAACTCGCTCTTGACCTTGGCGTACAGCACTTCGCCCAGATGCTTGAACTTGAAGCCGGCCTCAAAGTCGGCCTTGGAGATACGGATACGGATCATGTCGCGCTGGCCGGTGTGCATAACGCCCTCGATGCAGTTGATCCAGGAGTGCATCTTACGCTCCATGACGGACTCGAAGTCGGGCTGCATGGCCTTGCCGGCGACTTCCACGGTGTAGCTCAGGGAAATCTTGGAGCCGACGGGGATCTCGTCGATCTCGGGACCGTCCACAACGATCTTGTGATCCTCCACCTCGGAAGCATCCCGGGTCTGCACCAGCTCGAAGCAGTCCACACGGGAGCCGTCCACTTCCACCTGCATGTCGCCGCGGCGGATGATCTCGCCCTCGAAAGCGGTGGCGAAGGCCACGGGGATGTCGATGTTGGTGATCTTCAGCTTGATGTCGCGAGCCTCCAGAGAGGTGGCGTTCCACTTGGAAGTATCCAGCTGCTGGATCAGGGACTTGGGAACACGGAACATGTTCTCGGTCTCGTTGGAGATAACGGGGAAGCCAAGGCAGATAGCGCCTGCGCCGTAGGAGACGATCTCATCAGACAGGGGCTTGTAAGCGTTGACAAACGCCTTGACGCGGTCCATGGTGTACTTGGCCAGAGAGGCGAAGTCGCCGGGGGTCACGTTGCCGAAGATCAGCGCGGCACGGACGGCCACGGAGACAACGTGAATAACGGACTGCATTTCGTAGCCCAGAGGCACCACGCGGACGTTCTCGCCCAGCTTCATGCCGGCGTCGAAGCAGTGCTTGATGGAGTCGCCGGTGAGGGTGACCAGAATACCCTGCGCCTGATAGGACTTGGCCAGAGCCACAGTCTCGGCGGGGTCTTCCGCGCCGCCGATGATAACGGCAACGCCGGGGATGTCGCCGGTGACCAGCGGCACGCCCAGATTACGGACGAAGGCGTCGGTCAGGTGGCCCATTTCCGGCTCGGCATAGGGCTCCGCGCCGTGCAGGTACTTCAGCGCTTCCAAAAACTCGGCGCACAGAGCGGATGCAATGCCGCTTTCAAAGGCGTCGTGAAGGCGGTTGTTGCGGGTCATCTTGGACTTGATGGTGTCCATGGCGGCCTTCATCTCACCCAGAGTGGTGATCTTCACGCCGGTGACGCCGTAGTAACAGGGCAGGCTGTAAGCGGTGCCGGGGAAAGATACAGGCTCGCTTTCGCCGTAAGCAGCGATGGCCTCATCAATGGCGGCTACAGTACGGGCGTAGTTGTAGTCGTTGCCGCCAAAAACTCTTTCAAAAAGTGTCACGGTATTTCCTCCTAATTTAAGATTCATCACGATCCAATATCGCTTTGATTTTCCGAATTTCTTCGATTGCCGCGGGACTGAAATCATAGGGGGATTTCCCCTGCCGGTCGGCGTCTATGATGTCAGGGTTGTAGTGGATGAAGCCCAGCAGGTCTTCCGCCGGAATGGCGGAGCGGATGAATTCCTCGTCGCCGTCGTCCCGGATCTTGTTTGCCACCACCCGAACGCGGGTAATGCCCAGATCCTTTGCCAGACGCTTGACGTTGTGGTAGGTCTGCACCGATCTCGCGCCGGGCTCGATCACCACGATGAACTGATCCATGTTGGCTGCCGTTCCCCGTCCTAAGTGCTCCAGACCCGCTTCCATATCCATGATGACCACATCGTTCTTCCGATAGGTCAGCGCAGAGAGGATGGCCTTCAGCATCACGTGCTCGGGGCAGACGCAGCCGCTGCCGCCCACATCCACGGTACCCATGACCAGCAGCTTAACGCCGTTGATCTCTTTGGAGAAGGTGTCCGGAATGTCCGCCACATAAGGGTTCAGCTTGAAGAACTTATTGGCGGCGTTGGCGCCGGTGCGCTCCTCCACCAGAGTGCGCATTTTGGAGATGGGGACGATGGCGTCCACTTCCTCCTGGCTCAGTCCAAGAGCCAGGCCCAGATTGGCGTCAGGGTCCACGTCGGCGGCCAGGACGGTGCGTCCTTCGTCGGCGTAGAGCCGCGCCAGCGTGGAGGCCAGCGTGGTTTTTCCCACGCCGCCCTTGCCGGTAATCGCTAGTTTCATTGGAAAAAGACCTCGTAAGTAAAAGTTATCCCGAATGTCAGATTGCTTTTATTCGGGTGACGCAGGCTCCTTAGATGCCCAGTGCGGCGCGCTTGGCCTCGATGCACTCGATCATCTTGTCGCCCAGCTTCTCAATGTCGGTTTCCACGACGAACCGAGCCTCGACCCAGTCCTTGACGCCGTGCTCGCCCTGGAGCAGCGCGGTGACTTCCTCGGAGCCCTTGGTGTAGGGGTCAACGCCCAGGAAGGTCTCGATGCCGGTGGCCACGACGTAGTTGCCGATGGAGACGGCCTTCTCGGACATCCATTCGGGAGCGCAGCCCACCACGGGAACCTGGGAAATGTGGATGCCCCAATCCTTGGCGATATCAGAGGCCAGAATCATCATACGGGAAATATCCACGCAGGAGCCCATATGCAGGACGGGCGGGATGCCGGCCAGCTCGCACACGCGCTTCAGGCCTGCGCCGCAGTATTCCTTGGCCTTCTCGGGATCCATCAGGCCGGCCTTGGCAGCAGCCTGGGCAGAGCAGCCGGAGACGATCAGGATGATGTCGTTTTCCAGCAGCTTCTTCATCAGCTCAATGTGGGCGGTATCGGGGCGAACCTTGGGGTTGTTGCAGCCGACCATGGCCACGGCGCCCCGGAGAACGCCGGAATGGACACACTCGATCAGAGGCTTGGTGGTGCCGAACTCGTCCACCTGGGAGTTGGCGACGCCGTCGAGAACCTTCTTGATGGCCTCCACAGAGTAGCCGACACGGGCATTCTGCTTCAGGCTGGGGATGTTGACCATCTCGGGCTTCCGGTTCTTGAAGTTGTCGATCGCCATCTTGACAATGGCCTTGGCGTTCTCACCGGCGGTCTCGGCATGGAACTGGATGAACTCGGAGTCGGGCATCCGGGCGATGGGAGAGGTGGTGATGAACTTGGTATGGAAGCATTTGCTCAGAGGGCCCAGAGCGGGGAAGATGCACTGCACGTCCACGACAATGGCCTCGCAGGCGCCGGTCAGAACCACGTTCTCCTGGTTCAGGAAGTTACCGGCCATGGGGATGCCGTGACGCATGGTGACCTCGTTGGAGGTGCAGCACACACCGGAGACGGTGATGCCCTTCGCGCCCACGGACTTGGCATAAGCAATCATTTCGGGGTCGTTTGCGTAATAAACGACCATTTCGGACAGACTGGGATCATGGCCGTGAACAACGATGTTGACGTTGTCCTTCTCCATGACGCCGATGTTGGCGGTGGTGTCGATAGGCTTGGGAGTGCCGAACATAACGTCGGAGAACTCGGTGCCCATCATGGAGCCGCCCCAGCCGTCGGACAGGCCGGAACGCAGAGACTGGCGGATCAGGGCTTCCGGCAGAGAAGAGCAGCCCATGTGGGTCATGTGCAGCGCGGTGGAGACTTCCCGGTCGATGGCGCGGGGCTCGATGCCGGCTTCATGCCACAGCTTCTGGGTGTACTCGGGGGCGCGCTTCAGGAAGCGCTGTACGCCGAAGGGCTTGCCGTACTCCAGCAGGCCGATCTCGGCCATTTCGTGAGCCAGGTCGTAGATGTCCTTGCCCTCGGTCTCCACGCCCCACTCCTTGGCGATGCGGATCAGCTTCTCGGGGTCCTTGACCTGATAGTTGCCGCCTTCTCTGGTCTGGTACAGGGTGTGCATGATTTCGCGGCCGTGGTCGGAGTGCGTCGCAGCGCCGCCGGCGGTGAACCGCAGGTAGTTACGGCCGACGATACCATGTACGTCGCAGCCGCAGATGCCCCGGGGGGCCTTCTTGGTGATGCGGCACGGGCCCATGGAGCAGATACGGCAGCAAGTGCCGGATTCGCCGAAGCCGCAATGGGGGGTCTGGTTCTTGACCCGCTGCTGCCAGGAGTCAGCGCCAACCTTGCTGCCGTTTTCCAGCAGCGAGTTGGTAGCTTGCTCCATCTCATCAACAGTTGTCAAATAAGCCCAATCCTTCAAAGTGATTTCCTCCTAATCATTTGATTCTTTGAAAAGCCTGTGCGTACCCTACGATAGGTCATAGTGTATCGATAGTATTGTACTCATTTAGCGTGCAGTTGTCAATCGTGCAATTTGACACATTTCCCGTGTTTTTTTCATCCCCCAGGGGGGGATTTTTGCTTTTTCCCTTAAATTTGTGGAAAAAAGGTGCTTTTTGGGAAATTATTCACAAAAATGTAAAAATTTTTTGTTTGAAAACGGCCGTCCACGGCAGAAAGCGGCGGGGAAGCGCCGCCGCTTCCCCGCCGGAATATCCGATTTTTGCGCACTCATTGAATTGTCAGCTTATGGCAGTGGCCCTCTCCCAGAACATGCTCGACGCAGGTCTTGAAGCGTGCAAACCTGTCATTGGGGACAAACGCCAGCGCCGTACCGGCAAAGCCGCCGCCGTGGATACGGACAGCGCCCTCGCCCTCCAGCAGCTGCTGGCACAGTGCGATGGTGAACGCCATATCCTGCTTCTGGATGTAGCCCGCCGGGGTCACGTTCTGCAGCAGCGTCCATGACGCCATGCCGGAAGCGTTGACGAAGTGCAGGAACGCGTCAAAGTCGCCGTCCTTCAGCGCGCGCACCTGGGACTTCACCCGGCGGTTCTCGTTGAAGAAGTGGATAGCTCTGAGCACTGCCCGGTCGCCGGTGACCTTGCGGACTTCAGCGATGTGCCTGTAGAACGCCGCCTCGTCCACATCGTGGAGGACTTCCTTACCGAAGAACGCCGCCACCGCCTTCATTTCCACGGGCATGGCCGCGTACTCGTCCGTCAGGTCGGCATGGTCCGCACCGGAATCGATGGTGCAGAGGGTATAGCCGCTGTGGGCGAAATCGTAGTCTACCTTTTCCACAATGGGGTTTTTCGGGTCGGCAAAATCAATGTACACCAGTCCGCCCACGCTGGAAGCCATCTGATCCATCAGGCCGGAGGGCTTGCCGTAGTAGACGTTTTCGGCGTACTGGCCGATCTGGGCAATTTCAATGGCGGAAACCGCGCCGCACGCAAACAGGCCGTTCAGGATACGGCCGATCAGCACCTCAAAGGCCGCGGAGCTGGACAGGCCGGAGCCGGGCAGGACGGTAGACCTGACCTTGGCTTCAAAGCCGCCCAGCTTATAGCCCCGCCGGGCAAACGCCGCCGCTACGCCGCGGATCAGCGCCGCCGTGGTGTTCTTCTCGGACTCTCTGGCCTCCAGATCGTTCAGATCAATCTCCACAGGCTTGTAGCCCTCGGAATCCACGCGGATGATGTTCGTGCCGGTCAGGGTGACCTCCGCCGTGGTCTCCATGTCAACTGCTGCCGCCAGCACACAGCCGTGCTGATGGTCGGTGTGGTTGCCGCCGATCTCCGTGCGGCCGGGGGCGGAAAAATGATAGGTGTCAGCCATTTTGAACCTCCGTCAAAAATCGTTTCAGGGCAGCTCTGCCCGATTCGGTACACTTGTAAACGCCCGCGCACTCCAGAACCCGGGCAAACACCTGACCGATCTCATACTGAATGATCGCCTCGGCGTTTTCGGCGCCAAATTCCGGATGACGCGCCATGAACGCATCCGCCCAATCGGCGTGCTTGGAAAGCTCCTCGCTTTCGTGCAGGTTCTCCCCCTTCAGCAGGGCTTCCCGCAGGTCGGCCATTTCCTTTTTCAGTCTGCCGGGAAGAACGGCAAGACCCATGACCTCGATCAGGCCGATGTTCTCTTTTTTGATGTGGTGGAGTTCCTCGTGGGGGTGGTACAGCCCCATGGGATGCTCCTTCGTCGTCAGGTTGTTCCGCAGGACCAGATCCAGCTCATACCGCCCCTCCCGCATACGGGCGATGGGGGTGATGGTGTTATGGGGTTCGCCGTCGGTCTCCGCGAAAATCATCGCCGCCGGATCGCTGTAGGTACGCCACTTGGCGAGGATCTTGCCCGCCAGGTCACAGAGGTGGTCTTTGTTTTTCGAGTTCAGGCGAAGCACCGTCATCGGGTATTTCACCACGCAGCAGTCCACGTCGTCAAAGCCGGGAACCTCGAAGCCAAACTCCTTCTCCGCCTTTTCCATGGGGAAGGTGTGGTGGCCGCCCTGAAAATGTTCGTGGGACAATATGCTGCCGCCCACGATGGGCAGGTCGGCGTTCGACCCAAGGAAATAGTGGGGGAACTGCTCCACAAAGGAAAACAGCTTATCGAACACTCCCCGGTCAATGACCATGGGCGTGTGCCGGGCGTTCATGACGATGCAGTGCTCATTATAATAAACGTAGGGCGAATACTGGAAGCCCCAGAGCTGGCCGTTCACCATTACCGGCATGACCCGCAGATTCTGCCGCGCCGGGTGGGAAATGGTTCCCGCATAGCCCACGTTTTCGGGGCAGAGCAGACACTTGGGGTAACCGGACGCTTTTTTCAGCTTCGCCGCCGCGATGTCCCGGGGGTCTTTCTCGGGCTTGGACAGGTTGATGGAAATTTCCAGCTTCCCGTATTTGGTCTCCGCCGTCCAGCGCTCGTCCTTCGCGATGCGGTCGCGGCGGATGTAGTTGCAGTCCTGACTGAGGGTGTAGAAGTAGTCCGTCGCCGCCTTGGGGGACTGGGTATACCGCGACCGGAACTCCCGCACCACCTCCGACGGGCGGGGCGTCAGGAAGCCCATGAGCTTCGTGTCGAACAGGTCGCGTTCGGCGATGGTATCCGCGATCATCCCCTGCTGGGCGGCGTAATCGCACAGCAGATTCAGGCACTCCGGGAAATCAAAGCGCTGCTCCTGCTTTTCGTAACTCTCCAACCGCAGTTCAGAAAGAAGGGTATTCCGTGCAAACGTCTCGTCCAGCGGGTGGAGAAGGCCGCAGTTTTTCGCGTAATCCAGCAGCGCATCCAGCGCCGCCCAAACAGTTTCAGTCGTCATAGCCATGGGGATGCTCCTTGTGCCAGTTCCATGCGGAACCAATGATGGTCTCAATATCGTCATATTTCGGCTTCCAGCCAAGCACGGTCTTCGCCTTTTCGCTGGACGCCACCAGCTGCGCCGGGTCGCCCGCGCGGCGGGGGGCCATCTCGCACTCGATGGGCTTGCCCACGACCTTTTCCGCCGTGTCGATGATCTCCTTCACCGTGAAGCCCACGCCGTTGCCCAGATTGAAGACGTTGTTTTCCCCGCCGTTCATCAGGTACTCCGCCGCCAGAATGTGGGCGGAAGCAAGGTCAGTGACGTGGATGTAATCCCGGACGCAGGTGCCGTCCCGGGTGGGATAGTCGTCGCCGTAAATCGACACATGGTCCCGCCGTCCGTTGGGGACCTGCAAAATAATGGGGATCAGGTGGGTCTCCGGGTCATGCGCCTCGCCGATCTTACCGGACATATGCGCGCCGCAGGCGTTGAAGTAGCGCAGCGCCACAAACCGGATGCCGTGGGCAACGGACGCCCAGTAGAACATCCGCTCCATAGAGAGCTTCGTCTCGCCGTAGCAGTTCGTCGGGTGGGTGGGGTCGGTCTCCAGAATCGGCACATGCTCCGGCTCGCCGTAGGTCGCCGCCGTGGAGGAAAAGACGATGTACTTTACCCCATGCTCGATCATGGATTGCAGCATCGTCCGGGTGCCGCCCAGATTGTTATCGTAGTATTTCAGGGGGTTCACCATGCTCTCGCCCACCTGAGAATTCGCCGCGAAGTGGATGACCGCGTCGATCTTCTCGGAGGAAAACACATGGTCGCAGAATTCCTTACTGCGGATATCGCCCTGATAAAATCTGGCCTTCGGATGCACTGCCTTGCGGAAACCGGTTTCCAGATTATCGGCCACAACCACGTCGTAGCCGTTGTCAATGAGTTCATACACGGTGTGGCTGCCAATGTAGCCCGCGCCGCCAAGTACCAGAATCGTTTTCATTTATACTGCCTCTTTTCTCCACAATAGCGGCAGATGATCTTCATCTGCCGCTATTATAAAACATGGTTTACTTCTTGGCAAGATATTTCCGCATATCCAGCGAGCAGGCCGCCAGAATAATGCCGCCCTTGATGATGTACTGCATGGAGGGGTCGATGCCCAGCATGGACAGTGCAACGAAGATGATACGCAGCACGAACACGCCCAGCACAATGCCGCTGATCTTGCCGGTGCCGCCGACGAAGGAAACACCGCCGATGACGCAGGCCGCGATGGCGTCGCACTCGTAGTTAAGGCCCGCCGACTGGGTGATGGAGCTGATGCGGGCGCCCTCAATGAAGCCCGTAACGCCGTACATCGCACCGGCGAGGGTGTGGACCATTACGGTCGTCCAGAACACGTTGACGCCGGAGACCTTGGCAGCGTCGGCGTTGGAGCCGACGGCGAACATGTTCTTGCCGAAAGCGGTCTTGTTCCAGATGAACCACATCAGCGCCACGAAAATCACGGCGTACAGCACGTACCACGGAATGGAGATCTTCGCACCGGAGCCGGTGGTGAACTGGATCATGGGTGCGGAGACCACGCTCTTATACTCCTGAGACAGGCCGGAAACGGGCTGGCCGTTGTTGCCGTTGAGCATGAAGAAGATCAGGATCAGGCCGTAAGTAATGAGCTGGGTGGCCAGCGTCACGATGAAGGGGTGCAGGCTGAACTTGGCTACGAAGAAGCCGTTCACCATACCGATCAGCGCGCCGATGGCGACGACAATGAGAACCGTCAGCAGAATCCAACCCGGGGTAATGGCCGGGAGGTTGGAGAAAAGCTTCCGGGAGATGGTGCGATCCTGCAGCAGCGCGCCCGCGACGGCTGCGGTCAGGCCGACCACACGTCCGCCGGACAGGTCGGTACCGGTCAGGACGATACAGCCCGCGATGCCCAGCGCCATGGGCAATGACGCCGCCACAAGGGAAACGATGTTCGCGATGGAACCCGCGGACAGGAAGTTCTTATTCTTGATTGCCGTATAGACGATGAAGATCACCATCAGAATATACAGCGCGTTATTCAGAATGCCGTCCGACCAGAACCGGCGGCGATCCGCCTTGTCTAGTCTCTGGTATTCTTCACTCTTTCTCTGAAGCTGTTTGACTGGATTTGCCATACCGCTGCCTCCTTATACATACTTCGCCGCAAGACGCATGATGTCTTCCTGCGTTGCTGTCTTTGCATCGACTTCACCGGCCAGCCGTCCGCCGGACATGACGAGAATCCGGTCGCACACGCCCAGCAGCTCGGGCATTTCGGACGAAACCATGATGACCGTCTTGCCTTTGTTCGCCAGATCGAGGATCAGCTGGTAAATCTCGTATTTCGCGCCGACGTCGATGCCGCGTGTCGGCTCGTCAAGCAGCAGCACGTCCGGCTCGGTGAGCAGCCAGCGGCCGATGATGACCTTCTGCTGGTTGCCGCCGGACAGGCTGCGGATCTTCGTCTCCTGGGTAGGCGTCTTGGTGTGCATGGCGTCGATGGACCACTGGGTGTCCTTCTTCATGGACTTGTCGCTGAGGACAAAGCCCGCCCGCTTGTGCCTGTCCAGACTGGAAATGACGGAATTCTCCCGGATGTCCAGGATTCCGAAAATACCCGTCGCCCGGCGCTCCTCGGTGAGCAGGGCAAAGTTGTTCTTGATGGACTGCCGGGGATTCAGGTTTTTGCACTCCTTGCCGTCCAGCAGAATGCGGCCGCTCTTGCGGGTGGCGATGCCGAACATGGTTTCCAGCGTCTCCGTCCGGCCGCTGCCGTCCAGACCCGCGAGACCCACGATCTCGCCCCGCCGTGCGGTGAAGGAAACGTCCCGCAGATTGTTGTACAGCCCCGTCAGGTGCTCCACTTCCAGATAGACCTCGCCGGGCTTGTTGGTCTTCGGGGGGAACTGGTTGCCAAGCTCACGGCCGACCATCAGACGGATGATGTCGTTCATCTCCAGCTCGGACGCCGGACGGGTCGCCACCAGCTGGCCGTCGCGCATGACGGTGATCTCGTCGGAGATGCGCTTGATCTCCGCCATTTTATGGGAAATATAGATGATGCCCATGCCGCGGTCCCGGAGCATGTTGATGATCCTGAACAGATGCTCAACCTCTTCCTCAGTCAGAGAGGACGTGGGTTCATCAAATACGATGACTTTCGAGTGATAGGAGACAGCCTTTGCGATCTCCACCATTTGACGCTGGGAAACCGGCATCGTGCCCATGACCCGGTGGGGGTCAACGTCGATGCCGAGCTCTTCAAAAATCGCTTTGGTATCGCGAAGCATCTTGTGCTCGTCCACAATAAAGCCCGCGATCTTGGGATAGCGCCCGAGCCACAGGTTGTCCATGACAGTCCGCTTGAGCGCCTGATTCAGCTCCTGGTGAACCATGGCGACACCGTTGTTCAGCGCCTCCTTGGAGCTGGTGAAATTGACCTCGCGGCCTTCCAGATAAATATGGCCGCTGTCCTTGCTGTAAATGCCGAACAGGCATTTCATCAGCGTGGATTTGCCGGCGCCGTTCTCGCCCATCAGCGCGTGTACGGTGCCCGCCTTGACTTCCAGGCTGACATGATCCAGCGCTTTTACGCCGGGAAAGGTTTTTGTGATATCCGTCATCCGGAGCAGTACGGTTTGCTCCACCTGGATTCCCCTCCTTTTTCGCTAGCATGCTTAGCTGTGAAGGGCAGCCGCCGACACAGCAGCGGCTGCCCTTTTTGGGTTTATAACTTACTTGGTGTAGGCAGCGTAGGCGACGAACAGCTTGTTGGCAATGCCGTCGGCGATGGAGTACATCTCGGCGTTGGTGCCGGCGGTGGCGGCGACGGCGTCAGCCATGGCGGTGCCTTCACCGGTAGCCTTGACGACATCGGCGATGGCGACGGCCATGCCCTCGGCGTCCTGCTTAACGGTACCGGTCATCTTGCCGGCAGCGATCAGTTCCTTGGCGGCGTCGGTAGCGTCAACACCGAACACGGGGATGGTGGTCGCGCCCTCGGCGCCGGTGTTGTAGCCGGCAGCTTCCAGAGCGGAGATAGCGCCTTCAGCCATGTTGTCGTTGTTGCAGATGATCAGCTCGATCATGTTGCCGTTGGCCTCGTTGTACTGGGACAGGTTGGTGTTCATGTAGTCCAGAGCAGCCTGTGCGCTCCATGCGCCGCCCAGATCCACCTGGTACTTGGAGGCGTTGGAGGCGTCGAAGTACTCCAGAGCGGGCTTGCCGGCAGCGGTCAGGACGGCGTCGGCATCCTCAACACCGAACTGGGTGCGGTAGATGGCCTCAACGTTGGCCTCGTCGCCCTTGAACATGGCATAGGAGATCTTGCCGTCGCCGTTCAGGTCAACAGCATCCCAGTTGGCCAGCAGGTACTCGCCGACCATCTTGCCCTGCAGGTGACCGGCTTCGGGAGCGTCGGTGCCGATGAAGCAGATGTTGGTGTTGGCGTTCAGGACGGTGCCTTCCTCGCCGTCAGCCTCGATGGCGCGGTTGAAGAAGATAACGGGGGTGCCGTTCGCCAGAGAGATGATCTCGTTGGCAACGTCGGGGGAGCCGGAAGTGACCATGTTGACGACCAGCAGGTTGTAGCCGTCGGTGACAGCGGTCTGGATCTGCTCGTTCTGGGTGGTCTGGTTGTTGTTGCCGTCGAAGTTGTTGTAGGTAACGCCCAGGCTGTCCAGCTGTGCGTCCAGAGCGGTACGGACGCTGGAAATGTAGGTGTCGGCGAAGGTGTAGTAGAACACGCCGACCTTCAGCTCGGAAGCTTCGACCTGAGCCTCGGTCTCGTTCCCTGCGGGGGCGGGGGTGGTAGCGGCGTTAGTGCTGGGGGTGGTGGTCTTGGAGCCGCAGGCGGCCATGGCGACTACCATGACAAGCGCGAGCAGCAATGCAAGTGCCTTTTTCATTGCTTTTTTCCTCCATAAAATTCATTTTTTGGTTTCGCCGGGTTGGCTTCACCGTGACTATATTGTATCAGATACGGATTTTTTTCACAGTCATTTTTCCTCGCGGATTTTCTCAAAAATTTTTGCCGCCTCCAAAAAACGCACCGTATTTTTGTGCAAAAAGCCCTAAGAAACGGTAAAAATTGCAAGTACGCCGATCAACCGAAAGAAAACATGGCCTTCTGGCTCTCCATGGTAAACATATTTTCTTTGGTGACGATGGTGGTCGCGGTGTCGATGAGCGCCGTGGAATCGAATTTTTCCCCCTGCAAAACCTGCCACGCCTTTTCTACGCCCAGATACCCCATGGCGTAGGAATTCTGCACCACCAGGGCGGCCACCGCCCCGGTCTGCAGCAGCTCGATGCAGTTGACGTTGCTGTCGAAGGACACGGCGTGTACCTGCCCCGTCAGCCCCAGGGAGTCCACCGCCTGAGCCACGCCCACGGCCAGCGGCTCGTTGAAGCCGATCAGCACGTTGATCTCCGGATGCTCCCGCAGCAGCTTCTCCGCCGCCAGACGGGCTTCCAGGGCATCGGTGGAAACATTGACGGCATAGATACCCTTGACCCGGCTGTCCCCAAGCAGCACCTCCCGGAAGCCCTGCTCCCGCTCCCGGCAGTTCTGGGTCTCGGCGTAGGCGTTGACAATGCCCACAACGATTTTTTCCTGCGCCGTTTTCAGCGCGGCCTCCCCGCTCATGCGCCCGGCCGCCACATTGTCCGTCCCGATGCGCACGGAAACGCCTTTGGAATCCACGTCGCTGTCGATGACCACCACCCGGACGCCCGCGGCCACGGCTTCGTCGATGGCGGCGGCGTTTTCCGTGTAGCTGATGGCGGAGAAAACGATGGCGTCCGCCCCGTCGGCCACGGCCTGCCGGATGTAGTCGTTCTGTACTTCAAAGTCCTCCTCCGTGTCCGGGGCAAGGATGGTCAACTGCACGTTATATTCGGATTTCGCGGCGTTTGCCCCGGAAAAAACCGCTTTCCAGAACTCCGTGGTGGAGGATTTGGCGATCAGATAGATATTGTACGACCCACCGCTCTGATGCGTACCGGCGCAGCCGGAAAGGCACACCAGCAGCGCCAGAAAAACAGCGATCCACTTAATGCTTTTCATGCTCCACCTCCTCCCGCACCTTCGGCATCCGCACCGTTACCTTCGTCCCCTCGTCCGGGACGCTCTCAATGGTGATGCCGTAGGCGTCGCCGAACCAGATCTTCAGACGGTCGTTGACATTCTTGATGCCGATGCCGGACTTTCCGTCGGGCTTGCGGCGGAAAATTTCCTCGATCTGCTCCGGCTCCATGCCCACGCCGTTGTCCTCCACCGTAAAGAGGACGTCCTCTCCCTCGGCGCGGACGCGAATTTCAATATGTCCCTCGTCCACCAGACCGTTGACGCCGTGGTAGATGGCGTTTTCGATGATGGGCTGGAGGGTGATCTTGTTGCAGAGATACTCCGTGCAGTCTTCCTCCACGTCGAAGTGGTAGGAAAACTGCTCCTTGTAGCGCACGCTCTGGATTTGCAGATAGCTCTGGGCGTGCTGCACCTCGCTGCGGATGGGGATCAGCTCGTGGCCCTTGCTGATGCTGATGCGGAACAGCCGCGCCAGCGCGTTGACCATCACCACGGCTTCCGCGTTCTTCCCCTGCTCGCACATCCAGGAAATAGAATCCAGCGTATTGTAGAGGAAGTGGGGGTTGATCTGCGCCTGTAAGGCTTTCAGCTCCGTCTTGCGCAGGTTGACTTCCTCACTGCGCACCGTGGCCATGAGCTTCTGAATCTTTTTGACCATGTGGTCAAAGGACGCCGACAGGTTCTCCACCTCCCGGACGCCGGTGACGGGTTCATAGGAAAAGCCCTCGCCGGTTTTCTCAAAGCTCTGCATGGCAACGATCAGATCGTGAATGGGACTGGACAGCACCCGGGAAAGCATCAGGCTCAGCAGCACCGCCGCAGCCAGAATAAACAGTGCGCCGATGAAGGTAATGCGCATGATCTCCCGCAGGGCGTCGGTAATCAGCTCCTGAAACGAGCTGACGCCTACGACCCGCCAGATGCCGTTTTCCAGGGTCTGGACGGTGTAGATGGTGCTCCCCTCCACATGCGTCCCGTCCGGGAGAGAGGCCGTCAGGTCGGTATTCTCGCTTTTCAGCTCGGAATAAATCAGCTGCTGCTGGGGATGGTAAACCAGGTTCCCCTCCGTGTCCTCCAGGAAGCAGTAGCCCCGCTGGCCGATGCCCACGCCGCTGATATAGGTGGAAATATTGGAGCAGCTCACGTCCACGGCGATGTACCGCTCCCCCTCCCGGGTAAGGGACGGGCGGATGATGGTCACGACCCATGGGTAGTCCTCCACAAAAATCGACATGACGTGGGGCGCGGATATATAGCCGCCCTCATAAAGTTCCCGCTTGTCCGGGTCAAAGGAAAGGTTTTGCAGGATATCTTCCCGCAGACGGCGGCCAAGGCTGTAGCAGTTGCGCATTTCCCCCTCCGCGTCGTAGGTGGTGACGGCCACCACGTCGGCGCGGATTTCCAGAAACGCCTCGAACCGGGCTTCCCGTTCCTCCGCGGGCAGCTCCAAGTAGCCGGTCAGCAGCGTCACCGCGTCGTTCATGTCCTCCAAATATTCGTTCATGGTGCTGCCGGCCTGTGCGATGGCCTGACGGCTGGTGGTCTCGGCGTTGCGCAGCAGCGTCTGACGGTAGGTCTGCATAAAGACCAGATTGGCGCACAGCAGCACGCTCACCGCAACCGCCGTGAGCGTGAGCGCCATGATGAGATTCATGCTGAGTCCCTTTTTCTTCATGCGTTGGCCTCTTTCTGCTCCTGACGCATCCGCGCCGGGGATTTTCCGTAGTATTTTTTGAAGCAGTAGCCGAAATAGCTCTGGTCGGCGTAGCCGCAGCGGCGGGACACCTCGGCAATGCGGCTGCTGCCGCTCCACAGCAGCTTCAGCGCCACGTCCATCCGTTTTTGGATCAGCAGGTTCATGAAGGTGTCGCCGTAGAATTTTTTGATATTCGCGCCCAGATAATTGGCGCTGATGTGCAGCCGCTCGCTGACGGATTGCAGCGACAACTCCTCGTCCATGTATTCCTTCTCGATGATCTTCAGCGCCCGGGCGCAGAGCATGGCCATGTCGTCCCAGCCCCCGGCGGCGTACAGTCCGCCGCCTCTGCGGGCGATTTTCAGGGCTTCCATGGCTTCTAAGTAAGCGGCGTGTCCCTCGCCGAGAGAGGCGTACTCCTTGCTTAAGCCCGCCAGCACTTCCCCGCCCCATGCCCGGCGGGTGGCCTGTCGCAGCTCGTCCAGGGAAGCATACAGCCGCCCGAACCCGTTGCCGGAGGCCAGCAGAAGCACCGCTCGGTCGCCGCTGGCAAATCCGCAGCAGGAAAACGCCCGGGAGAAAATCCGCTCCGCCATGGGAAGCAGCTCCGGGTGCGCCCCGTCGGGCAGGCTGAACGCCGCCACCACGATATGCTCGTCCCCCCGGATTTCCATTCCGGCGCTTCGCAGGGATTCCGCCGCGGCGGACGGCTCCGGGCGGGCGTACTCGTCCAAAAGCATCGTGGCCGTGACCATCCGCAGCGCTTCCGCGCCGCCCTGAGGCCGGGTCAGGCTGGCAAGGCGCTTTTCGATTTTGTCGTGGATTTTCCGCAGCTCCGCCGTCAGCTCCGCCATGCTGATGGGCTTGAGAAGGTAGGCCACGATCTCGTCCTCGATCCCGGCCTTGGCGTACTCAAAATCGTCGTAGCCGCTTAGGAAAGCCACTTGCAGCAGCGGCTGGACGGCCTTCGCCTGTCTGGTGAGAGCCGTCCCGGAAATAAACGGCATCCGGATATCCGTCAGCAGGAAATCCGGCTGAAGCGCTTCCACCAGCTGCAGCGCGTCCAGCCCGTTCCCGGCGCGTCCCACAAGGCGGAAGCCCAGAGATTCCCAGTCGATCAGCTGGCAGACGGCGCCCAGCAGCTCCGGCTCATCGTCCGCCACCAGAACGGTCAACACCTGATGCTTTTCCATGCTCAGCCCTCCATTCGCATTGTTGATTTGATTATAAAAGATTTCCCGAAAAAACACAAGCCCGGAATGTTACATTTTCACATTCCGGGCTTGCCCCTTGATTTGATTTTTGGTTATTTTACAAGTGCATCAATATTCGCTGTCGTGATCTTCTGCCACGGAATGGTCAGGGGTTCCTTATTGGTGAATATCCCCGCTTCCCATTTCTCGTAGTCCGCCCTGTTCATGAACCGCCGCTCTCCGTTTTCCGTTATCAGGTAGACATAGCCGTCATGCTCGGTGTCAATGTCATCCGGGTAGGGCGTTTCCGTATAGGAATCGTAGTCGGTGATATCCTTGCACCATGCGTCCACATAGAAGGCGTCTTTATAGCTATCCTCCGCTTCGTCATAATACGCAATGGCGTAAGGCCAGAGGACATCCCCCGCATACCCCTGATTGTGGGACGCCTCCACCTTGAGCATACCGGGATAATGGGTCACTCCCACATAACTGTAGGACTCAATCCGCACGCCGTCGGTTTGGGGGTCATAGCCATAGATGATCTCACACATTCCCGCCATGTAGGTGTTGGATACGGAAACCAGCAGTTCTTCCTCCCCGTCTCCGTCCACATCCGTAACGGCAAATTGTTCGTCTTCAATCGTACCCGGTTCCCACACTTCAATATTCCCCGAGTCGGGCAGTTCCGGCCAGCGCAGATCGTCATGGACAGTCCGGAGCGCCCGCCGGAACGCGCTGCGGGCAGCGTCGTTCCGGTCGGGGGCGGTGGTTTCCGGCTGGATGGGCTCTGCCGTTGTCTCCACGGGGATACGTTTCGACGGAGCGAAGTACTGTGCCATGGTGGGCTTCGGTGCGGTTGTCCTGCTGCAAGCGGAAAGAAGCAGCAGCATCACCGCCAGCATGAGACATAGTTCCTTTTTCATCGGTCTTCCCTTTCTTTAGTTCAGCACAATGGGCGCTTCCTCCACGACCTCTTCCGTCAGGCAGTCGTGCTCCCGCATCCACTCCAGCGTATGCGCGGAGTCGGCAAAGACGGACAGGTACGCGCCGGTGGCATACACATCGTTCTCCCCCCAGAGGGATATTGTCAGGGACTTTGTCTTGTAATATTCCCCGTTGTACTTGTCGTAGTCCCAGAAATATCCCAGATGGTAAGCATATCTCTGGGTCATGGTGCGCTCGTCGCAGTCGGCCTTGACGGCGGCCAGCAGAGACTCCACCAGCTCCGGCGTGATCTGGTGAGTCATGTCTCCGATGTTTATGGAGGTGATATCCTCCGGGTTAAAGCCATCCTGATAGCCGTACCGTGACTGCTTCCATACCTGTTCCCAGCGGCTTGCGTACTCTTTTACGATCTTGCCCTCGTCCAGATTTGCCCAGATGTTGTAGTTACGGGTCATGGTGCAGCCGTTTTTCAGCTTATAATAAATGGTGATGTCATCTGTGGTCAGCATCGGCCCGTCGGCGTTGTAGCCGCCCTCACCGTAGACGAAGCCGCCCTCCGGCATGACCGGGTGCTTTTCCTTTTCCTCCCGGTGCAGGATGTAGGCCAGAGGATAGTCGCCGTAGCTCTCAATGCGGTCTTCCAGCGCCATGGCGTGGAGGGTGGTGATTCTCCGGATGTCTTCCTCGCTTGTCAGCTCCAGGCCGTCAAAATTCAGAGTCACGGAGCTGACGTCCTCCACATCCGGGATGCGGTCTTCAATGCCCAGCACGTCAAAGCGGGTAGCGACCAGGCTCACGGCGACCATGGCGGTCAGAAGCCCCAGCCCGATCCAGCTGCGCAGCTGGAACACCCGTGTGGTGCGCTTCAGAAGCATTTTTGCGCCGAACCAACCGGCGGCGCCGCCGCAGAACAGAAGAAGATACAGCATGGACATACCGGCGCCGATTTTGTACGCGAGGAAGGTTTCCACACCCATAACCACCAGCGTACCGACCCCCACAGCGCAGACCAGCTGAAACAGCGGCTGCAAAATGGGGAATGCAATGGCGTCCCCGGCGCATTCCAGATTCCGCTTCCGGTACAGGAGCAATCCCACGATGGCAAAGACGATGCCCACCGCCGCGTAGATCAGCAGAGAGGTAAACTTTCCCCCGTCAACGCTGAACGCCGCCACCATCTCACTTTCCCGGCCGTAGAACCGCAGCGACAGCTGGTGAAAATCCTCTATGGCCACATAAGCGCCGCTGGTCATATCCGCCACGGGCGTCAGCAGGCTGACCCACCTGTCCGGCGTGACCACGCCGAAGAGCATGGGCGTGTAAAGGATGTCTTTGATTTCATAGTCCACGCCTCCCAGCTCGTAAATGAAGATTTCCTCCAGGGACAAGGGCAGCACGTCAAAATACGCGGGCTTGCACGCCGCCATTTTCGCGCCGACCTCCTCGGCCTCGCCCCGGACGATCAGGGTCTTTAAGCGTCCGGAAACGGTCGCATTGAGAATGTCCAGCTCCTGAGGGGCGTCGCCCACCAGCTGCAATTTCACGGTGCTGCCCTGCATGTCCGCAAGGCTCTTTTCCAGCAGCATTTTGCCCCGGTTCATGATGCCCACGTAGTCGCACACGTCCTCCAGCTCCCGCAGGTTGTGAGACGAGATCAGCACCGTGGTGCCGTGCCCCGCCACATCGGAGAGAATCAGACCCATGACCTGCCGCCGCATCACCGGATCCAGGCCGTCCACCGGCTCGTCCAGAATCAGCGTTCTGGGGCGGGTGCAGACGGTCAGGTGGAACGCCGCCTGCTTCTGCATACCCTTGGAAAACCGGCGGATGGGCGTCCGTTTGGGAAGCTGAAACACGTCGTACAGCTTGTCAAACAGGGCATCGTCAAAGGTAGGGTAAATGCCCCGGTAGAACTTTCGCATATCCTCCAGCGTCGCGGAGGGGTAGTAGAAAATCTCGTCGGGGATGTAGCCGATGGCCGCCTTCACGGCGGGATTCTCGTAGATCGGCTGACCGTCCATGGTGACGCTGCCGCTGTCCGGGCGGTAGACGCCGGTGAGGTGCCGGATGGCAGTGGACTTGCCCGCGCCGTTGGGGCCGACAAGGCCGTAGACCCGCCCGCTCGGGACGGTCAGAGTCAGGTCGTCCAGCGCCTTAAAATTGCCGAAGGTCTTGGTCACATTCTTCATTTCAAGCATGTCTATGGTCTCCCTTCTCGATTCTGGCCACCAGCTCGCCGTGGCTCGCGCCCATGGTCAGCAGCGCCGCGGCGGCTTCGTCGAAGCTCAGCAGCAGCCGTTTTTTCTCCCGTTCTCTGATTTCTCCGTCGCCGCAGACAAAGCAGCCCTTTCCCGGCACCGTGGCGATCCACCCTTCCGCTTCCAGCCGCCGGTAAGCGCGCTGGATGGTATTGGGGTTAATGGCAAGCTGAGCGGCCAGATCCCGGACGCTGGGCAGCTTCTCCCCCGGCCGCAGCACGCCGCCGGTAATCTGCTCCCGGAAACCGTCCACGATCTGCGCATAGATCGGCCGGGAGTCCCGGTAATCCAAGTGTACCATGGTATTCCTCCTTAACTGTATTAGTTGTACTAGTACGGTTAGGATAACGCAGGATACAGGATTTGTCAATACGAGGGGAGATTAAGAGTTTCTTAAACGGCTGGGTGGCCAGGGTGGCAAAACCCCGGCGAGCCAAACGGGATCATGAACTGCCCCCCTTGCCTCTCCCTATGGGAGCGGCGGCCGAGCGAAGCGAGGCCGAAGAG
>OLPI01000372.1_pt1 | contig 43125 bp, 42 predicted proteins | sample 1672361 | NCBI WGS metagenome assembly OLPI01 (sample SAMEA3136675, study PRJEB25190) | human gut metagenome
ATTGAACAAAATCGCTGCGCGATGGCCTGCCAAGGCTGTGGCATAGCGATTTTCTATTTTCTGTAACAAAAAGCAGTGGGGATTAACCTTTACACTGCCTATGAAAAGAATACCATCCTTCCGCTTAATTGGCAAGCGGTTTTATGACCCGAATGCACCTCCGTGTAAAGCAGTGTTGTGTGATAACTACTGATTTTACATGGAGGATTTTATTCCGAATAATTAATGCAAAGCGCCCTCTTCTTCTAAACTGACACTCTATAATTTCGGAATCTTCATTGCTAACGAAGTAGCTGAAGAAAACAAGAAAAAAGATATGTTCTGCCTATAATTTCCCCGAGCCATAATATGATAGATTGCTCCCGGAAACCATTTTCTATTCTTTCTTGCCATTATCTTCTTTCTCATTATCATTAATGATATTTTTAAAGTTGAATTTTAGCGAAGGATTCCATTTCCTTCGCTAAAATTTTAATCCTCTTCCGCTGCGTTCTTCGCAATTGGAACTACTTCAATGTTAATCTCCATCCCAACCGCATCCGCATATTTCGCCAGTACCTGCATCGTTGGAATTCTCTTGCAACTCTCAAGCCTTGCTATATTTGGTGCTGCCATTCCGGTCGCTTCCGCAATATCCTGTTGGGACAACCCCTGACTCTGTCTCTACTCAGTCAACTTATGAACTACTTCTGACATCTGATCCCTTGTTCTGGCATCTATATATTCATAATATTCTAATATTCGCCTTTTTCTTCTTTCATTGACCTCTTGTACTTCATCATAATATTGCATCACTTTTTCCTCGTTGCCTTTGATTTTCTTTCAATATTATCATTTATGATAATGTCTGCCAACACATTATCCCCTCTGTTAACAATTTGTTAACAGTGCCTGACCCTTTCTATCCTTTGTCTTTCTATATCTTAACCACTTTTCTATTTGAATCTGTAACCCTGGCTTCAAGTTTATCACCTGGCTCAGACAAAATTCCAGTTAAATTGCTTACGTCATTTTTCTTGAAAATATCTAAAAAGTTCATTGTCTACCTCCGTATATATGCAATATTTTTTTATAATTATATCATAAATTAAGCTACATGAATACAATAAAGAGGTGTTGGTTTGTGTCAAGTAAACGTTGGCACAAACCACAACGCAAAGTAAAAGATTTAAAGCGACTGGGCAGAGGTTTCCGCAACTTTGAGCACTTTCGCAACAGATTTCTTTTTGCAACCAGACAAACACCTGTGCTTAATGGAATCACTGATTATAACCCTGTAACTTATTATGAAGAAGATGATTTTTAGGAGGAAACCACATGGAAAACTACTGTGCATTTTGCAAAAACCACACTTGCCTTAAATGGCTTGACTACGTAATAACACGTCAAGAACTAGAGGAAGCAGACTCTCTCTGTCACGGAAACTGGATAGAGATTCAACGCAAGAACCAATACATTCAGACCCTACAGGAGATTCTGGACAGCAATCACATCACATACCCCGATGAAATATAGTTTAATTTAATAAAAGGTCTGGCTACCCAGCCAGACCCTCATAAAAGACCCTCACGAAAGACCCTAAAACCAGACCCTATCGAAGAGCCCTAAAAAACTATGCTTTTTTTAATGCCAGACCCTATCGACAACCCCTAAAGAACTTTGATTATCCAAAAGTGCTTGCCTGTTCTAGTACATTAATTAAGATGATAAACAAAACTCAATAAACTCATTCATATTCGTATCTTTAACTTTTGATAAATCATCACAAAATTTTTTTAATTCTATATTTTCTCTTGAAATATATTTTTGTTCTGTAGGAAAAATCTTAATATACTCTTTTTTACGCTCCATTCCCTTTTTCTCAAATTTAATATTTGCTTTTACTAAAACCGATTCCAAATCAGGTGAATCAAATATCGGAACTATATATTCGTATGCCCAATGCTTCTTAAACATTTCTTTATTTATAAACTCTCTCTTTTGAACCTCGGTGCAATCATCTGTATCCATAATAATAAAAATTCTAAACGAAGAATCTATCTTGCTTTTCTTTCCATTCTTTATATGCTTAACATCTTCATAGTTCGCGATAAAACTTTGATAACTGCCAAAAACCGTATTATTAAGAATATTTTTCAAACTTGTTATCTGTATTGATTTCTCCCCTTTTTTATCACTAACGATATCCATCTTCAGCCTTAAATTTGACTTTATATACTCACATATCTGTTTTTCCGACTTTCCATGAACAATTACTACAGATTTGAGATAACATGGCTCATATTTTCCCATAGTCTCCTCCTAATCCAAAATATCTCTCAATTCTTCAAAATCGATATCTCTGCTCATTGGAACACCACCATACATTCCTTTCAAATAGCGAGTACGATAATTCAGATTTGGATGTGTTCTATCTTCATAGTCAATTATTGGCAAAAGCTTCTTATTTGCGTCTTTATCCACCATAAATGTGTATATATAGTTTGGATCTATATCCGAATCTAATAACATAGTATTATGCGTTGTAATTATTAATTGACCTTCAATGCAATTTACAACATTTTCTAAAATATTATTTATTAGCAAATCGTGGATTCCTGTATCAATTTCATCAATTATTACAGTCTGTCCTTTCATACACATTAATAGATATGGAATAATGTCTAATAAATGAAGAGTGCCCGTCGATTCATATTCAGCATCAACATCAATCAAAGTATTATATACTAATTTTTTAAATACCAAATTGTATCTTATTTTATCTTCATTATATTCCCTTCTATAAAAAGCCTGTTTTATATCTGAATATGCCGCAGTAAAAAACTCATTAACTAATCTTTCAGCTCTATCCAACTCCTCCTCTTCCAATATATTAATTTCTCCCTCATCTAATTTTCCTAGTATTTTATGTGTCAGACCTATTTTCCCTCTTTCACCCCGATTACCTGCTTTCACCTTTATTGACATAGTCATAAATGCTGCAATTACATCATATAATCGAGGATGTATTCGTTCCTCAATATAATTATCTGCCTTATCTTCCTTTTCAAAAACGAGTATTGATAATAACGTATGTTTACCCCAATACTTGTTTAATAAATCCTTAAATTCTTTAGCATAGTCACTGTTGGTGAATATTTTTTCATTAATTTTAAACTCTTTTTCATTCAAATCGTACAACAATGTCTTATTTTTATTTAAAACATACTCTAATCTTTCATGAACAAGCTTTGTATTATCATACTCAATTGTATATTCGCCTTTGCATTGGAAAATAATAAATTCAAATTTAAGCACCATATTTTCGTTTGAATTTATTGTTTTATAACTTTTTATTATTGATTCTGTCTCCCTTAAATTCTTTCGCAAAAAGCTCATAAAACTTTCATCAACATTTTTATCTAAATCGCTTCTATTATCCAATATCTGTTGTAAAGTATTTCGTATCGACATAGTTTTTAACGACTCACACAGAGTATAAAACAAAGTTGCAATGTTTGATTTACCCACACCATTTTCACCATATATTATTGCCAATGGCTTCATTTTTCCTTGTTTGTAAGTCAAATCAAAATCTAAGTTTATAAGAGACCTATAGTTTTCAACGTGAATTTTTGTAAACATATTGCCACCTCTGTTATCCTTTTTCTCTTTTTGTTATATTATATAACACATTTTAAAAAAATATTCAATAGTTTATTGCATTTTCCCATGCATATATTTTAAGTTTTCAATCTTGCACTATACTATCTGTCCAAAACTCATTCAATACATCGACTTATATAATAAACTATGTATTATACATTTCATCACATAATAGTTCTTCTCAAAATATTTTACAATTAATTATTCTGGTCATTATGTTTTATGTATTTTCCGCCCCATTTCCGCGGTTTTGGGGTAGAAAATCTGTCAGTCGCTTCTTATCTTGCACCTGCTGCCTGCTTAGGCAGAATAGTCTCTTTCCCATCATCAGGCTTCTCCGCACCCCCAGCCTGGCCATCGATAGTGGCAGCCACGATCTGAATGGACGATAGGCTTTTCGCCATCATCTAATTGCGCAATTGCGTTATCTAACATTGTGTTAACCAACTCTGCATTTGGTGAAGTTCCGATAGTCCATGTGACTGGAAGACCATCGAAGCAATCAATTATCGGCGATAAATAGACCTTTTTTTCACCGATATTAAACTCTGTTATGTCTGTAAGCCATTTCTCATTTGGTTTACTTGAATGAAAGTCTCTATTTATCTTATTCGCGACAGCAGGGCTAATTTCTCCCATGTATGAACTGTATCGTTTTCTTTTTGTTATGCGCACTTCTAAATGTTCTTCTTTCATAATGCGGCGCACAATTTTTTCTGATATTTTCCATCCTATTTTCTTTAACTCAATATGAATACGTCGATATCCATATCTCCTTTTGTTTTCATCAAAAATATTTATGATAACTTTTCTAAGTTCAGCAAATTTATCTTCTTTTTTGAGCTGCTGTTGCTGATAACAAAAACTGCTTTTAGCCATCTCAAATACCAGTAAAATCTCTTTTACTGGATATTTGTGTCTTAGGACTTCAATCACAATGGCTTTTTCCCTATTTGAGAAATCTTTAAGATCGTCGCCCATTTCTTTTTTTAATATTTCTGCAGCCTTTTCGTATACATCCTTTTCCAAATGAGCCTTGTACAGCTGCTTTTTCATTTCAGAAAGTTCCCTTTCAACAGCTTCCTTTTGGCTTTGGAGTTCTTCTATTTGCTTAATATAATCAGATTTCTTTGTTTTTTTATCTTCGTTCAATGCGCTCTTTCCTTTTCCGATATATTGAATCTTCCACTCATATAAGGTAGTGCGGCTTATACCATATTTCTGGCATAATTCATTCGGAGTAAGCTCATTAGAACATAACTCAAGAACGGCTGATTGTTTTGTTTCTTCAGAATAATCACCCCTCCATTCTCTTGGAACCGGTTTACTGACTTTATCAGGAACAGTGTCTCTCAACCATCTAAGTACTCCTGTTTGGCTACCATATCCTAATTCTCTTACAGTTTTCTTGAGATTGCAACCATTTTTGAAATATAAATCAATTGCATGTTGTTTTTCTTCTGGGGTATATACCCGTCTTTCTTTTTTTGGTTTCACTGTTTTCTCAGATTTTGGTGGATAATATGCATTATACCATTTTAGCAAACCAGGAACTGAGGGATATCCTAACTCTCTAACTGTTTTTGTTGCATTATAATTATTATCAATGTATTTTTGTATTGCATTCTTTTTTTCATCTGCGGTGTACATTCAATTCCTCCCCTGATATAATTATTTTATATCAGGTCCAAGATTTGTCCGCACCCCCATTTTTCTAGTGTTAACATTGCCTGACCCTTTCTACTTCAGCAGGGTCAAGCTACACATAGGGTCTGTTGCTTCTCAATGGGTAAAATCACCTTCCTTAAATAGAAATAGCCGAAGGGCTTTCAGTTAAGAAAACCTCTCGGCTATGTAAAAATGATTTAACTATCATTTTCATATAAATTTAATCATAAGTTCCATCTATCGAATTATCATATCTGCAAATCCTATCGTCGTTGAATACATTGCAACAGAACGACCATCTTTAACAAAAAACTTAATTTGCTTCTTTCCTTCAATAGGTATTTTTATACTTATTGGTAATGCATCTGACAAAATATCATATGACTTATAAAATTCTCCATCTAAATATATTGATAACGTAGCATCAAGCATTTCTGCTCCATCAATATGTCCAACATCAAAACTAAGTTCTCTATACTTTCCATTAAGATTTGATAGTGCTTGATTATTATATCCCATAATTGTAAATCCATTTGTCCTGTCTTGCCCTGACATTTGAAATGTTTCTCCATTTACAAATTTTTTGTAATTATAGGATGTTTCGTATGGTTCACATACATCCATAAAACTTTGGGGTTTTTCTGCAATAATTTTTTCTTTCTTAGAAATCAACTCATTACTTCGTGGTAAAGTTTTCAAGGCACTATCTACCATCTCTATTGCTTCATCATACTTTTCTTCACTCTGTAAATTGTTTATTTTATCTATAATTTGAGTTTCATATTTCCCAGTAACATCTACTAGAAGTACCTCCATTTCTGGCGTCTTTTTATCAACATCATTTAGGATAGAAAGTGCTTTTTCGTAATTCCCGTCAGCAACAAAAGAATTAACCGTTTCAATCACTTCTTTATTTCTTTTTTCTATATTTGCTGAATCTTGTGCTACATTTAATTGCTCTTGCATTTTACTGTTTTCATCTTTTACATTTTTATAATCCTCATATGCCGTCTGTAAAGCTTGCTTATAAGACATATCCTTATCCACAGATTCAAAATACTCTGATAATGTTTCAACAGTATTTTTTTCTAAAGTAGCTTGAGTTGAAAAATTACCAAGAAAAAAGATAAGAATAGAACCTATTGTTGTAATCAATGCTCCAATTATTGCACCTTTAATTGTATCACTCATGATTTATCCTCCCCTCGTAAGTAAAGAACTACTCTATAATCATAAATTTTACTTGTATACCATTTTTAAGTTATTCATCTTAAATTTGAAAGCGTCGATAGTGCATTTATAAGTCGAATACAATGTAACCTATCTCCAATCATGCTTGTTAAAAAGAACGATAACATTTTCTTATTACAATGTGACATATTATTCTCATCTCCCTCAACATATACTTTTGTATCATAACAATGTACATATCTTTATGTACTTAAAAAGTCCCATCACCCTTATCCCTGCAATACTCCCATCGCGGATACTAAGTTTGACAGAGCAGATTCTAACGATTGCCCATCCCGATGCTGGCATAATTCATATGAGTGTTCCAGCGCTACAGGCTATTAATCGCTGTGCACTAAGGCCACATCCGTTTTAATCATTCAAGCTTTCCATTAAAAGCAAATGAATGCGCATCGAAACCTTTAAAGCAACCAACTTTACCAAAATTTTTGTATGACGTCATGTAACTTAATTCGTCCTTAGAAAGATGCTCAAAAGCATAGTCAGTGGTCAACGTGTCATCAGTCCACAGATATACTTTATTTTGGAGCTCATTCCTTTCGAGAGCCTTCATCGTATCTAAAGTCCATTCTGGTACTAATTCTGGGTTTCCTCCTGACAAATCAATTACTCTAATGCCAGTATCTGATTTCTTATACAACTCAACCATCTGTTCAGCTGTAAGCCATTTCGCATTAACTATTCTCCCACGCTTCAACTCATCCGGTACAAAACAATACCAACAATGAACATTACATGATGCAAGCTGAAATACCTGTGCCTCAAGCAGATCAGTATAAGGAATTTCCAGTGCTTTACATGCTGGATCATTTGGCAACGGATCTTGTACCCATTTATCAACATTACGTCTAAAATGATGGATACGTCCATAGCCATCACAATTAGAAGGAACAGACATATCCTTTTCCTGTTCGCTTCCAGCAATTCTTGACAGTAAGAACTGTCTTGTTTCAGGTTTATAAATTGATGCACGACAATTATTAAAACTTTCTTTAAACTTAATATTTTTCATATCTGCTCGCCCTCCTTTTTTCTCATATCTATTTATTATCATATGTATACAGGGATTGTAAGAGATTATTAAAGGGATTTTTATTATTTATAATAATTACAAATTCCACTAAATTCCACTATTTTAATGAAAAATTTGACACATTTTTATATTTTTATGATATACTTTATATGAAATTGTTGTTTACCTTATGGAGAATTAATCATGAAAATCACAAAAGAACTGCTTCTTTCTATTATTCTGAAATATTTCTATGAAAAGAAAGAAATGTCATTTTATGAGTTAAAAAAGAAAACCGATAAAGATATAAAATCACTGCAAGCATGGTCTGGTCAAAAGAATCAACATGTGCAAACCAGAAACTTTAATGCTGTCGTAAATGCTTTACAGAACGAAATCTCCTTGCATTTCGACGATTTTTCCAAATATGCACTGTCCGTATTGGAAAAAAATGGTATAATTAGGGAATATGTACAGGAAGTATTTGATGATAATAAACCAATCCAAAACATAATAAATCATCTATTACTGCTTGATTTTTCTGAAGGATACTATTTGCAGGATCGAATTGGTACCGAAAATATTATTCAAAAGGTTAAAGTATTGCTTTCCCCCTTTAGAGATTATTTTCAAGTCAGTGAACAGGTTATCCATGACACCGAAAATGGATTCGAACCTGCTTATGCTCCTTTGATCTATAGTTCCAGATATACATCATCGCAAATTCATGGGGTTAGTCAACTTAACTATTTAATTTTGAAATTTCCCAATACATATCACGTTGGTATCTTATTGTCAAATTATTCTATAGATTATTCAGATACCAGTAAATTCAGTTATTTTTCATATATGATAGACCGTTTAAAGGTTTCAAACAACCTGAGTATGATTCTTTTCGTTACCGATATGCACAAAAATTCAGTTTCATTTCCTGTTCAATTGGCATTAATGGAAAAGCACAATCTTTTTTTTGAATTTATAACGCGCGAAACATTGGATCAGCTTTCGATTCAGGGATTACAACTTCTACAGGAGGATACCGCAAAGTTTGCTCAAATTATTGATTGCCACAAATATGCACAGCTGATTTTCGAGAAACTGATGTCTTATCTTGCCGTTATAAGTAATGAAATTATCTTTGTTCCTTATCGTGAAAAACTTCATAAGGAACTCGATCGAGCAAAAGATGACGAAACAGCTGAAAAAACTTTGAACGAAATTTTGATCTCGTATAGGGAACGTACCAACATACGTAACTTCGAGCATTATGCCACACACACATTACTCAAGGATATCTGTCAATATTCGTATTTATCCAGACACACAATTTATTACGAGCGGATGCAGGTAGCAAAAGAAGTAGATAAAATCTTAAATTCAAAAGAAGAAAAACTCCCTCTTGTGGTTGAAATATGTTCTCCAAACTCACTCACAACACTTAACATTATCGAACGTTGCGAAAAAATTATTTTACTTACTGCCTCACAAAATGCTTACCACGTTATGAATACGCTTGAAGAAAAATCTAAGCATCGTTATCTTCCTGAGAATGTGTCCTTACGCTTCTGTCATTTGAATCCGGAATATATGATGCACCAGTACCCTGAAGAGCTTAACGGAAAAGTTAATCTGCTTGTCATAGGATATGGTGCTGGAAGTCAGATTGACAATTTGACTCGTTTTATCCGGTATGCTTATAACTGGCTGTCAGAAAACGGAACCCTGTTCATATCCGTGTATAATAAGGATGCTATTGTTCTAAATAAACATCATATTCATGATCAGCGTTTTGAAATCGCTCCTACATATATTGCTGATTACTGGACCCATACAACCGGCGAACATAACTCCATGCTAAAAAGACTAAAAGCATATTCTCCGGAAAACTTCCTGTCGGCTTTCCTACCATTTTTCGATCAGAGTAGAATTAGTCTGTCCACATATCCATATATCTCTGCACTAATTGATCCCGGTGAATACTCACAAGAGATTTTGGATGAGATTCGTGAAGCTGATAAATTGTATGCAAAAAAAGGCTCTCATGGACAATTAATTAATTTGATTGCTCATAAAAGAATTTATCAAGACATTCCTGCCGACCAATCTATGGTGCTTGATTATCTTCAGAACAAAGGAATTCCTTTTGATTCCATCACTCATCTGCTTTCTCCTGATTCAAAAAGTTTGCGTCAGAGTCTTCAAGCAAATGACATTCCAGTAACTAACGCCACGCTTCTAAAAACTGTTATTTTACAGAATAGGGATCGAAAAGAGAATCAAAACACATGGATTTATGCCATTCTACCATATAATGAACAAGTGGCATTCGATCATACTAGATTTGAATTGGTTCCTGAGCCATCTGTGGTTAGAAGATTCTATCAAGGAACCATATCCCCACTTACGGTAATCACGGATTTAAAGAAAAAACAAAACCGCAAGGAAAAGATTTATCTACTTAATGTAGATCGAATCAATACCGAATATGTGGTAATGGGCAGTGGCTCCAATTCTGCGAGTATCCGTATCAAAACCAAAGATTTTTTCAACTGTATTATTAATACAGAGAACGTTATAAAAACTAACATCATTGAATAACATAATAAAATGTTAACCAGTCAACGCCATGATACTGGTCATTTTCAAATGAATTGGCAGTCAGTACAAACAAATTTAGTAACTATTAACAACATAGCTTTATAGTTCATAGGAGTCAGTATCTATTGAAATATCTGACTCCTGTTTTTTATTTTCCCGATGTTTTGAATATTCTTGTGCGATGTGTTCTTCCGCAATTATCCGTTTTTGCCTTTTTTTATTGTCCGCTCCCCGTTCTGTTTCCATTTATGGCACAGCATCGGAGCTGGTATGACTTTCTCATGGACGCTCTGATAGAGGGAGGTGTGATGAAACGTCTTGACCTCGCCATCAACGATATGACAGGAATCTTGGATATTCCAGAGTTGACAGAGAAATGCAACCACGAAGAATGTATTTCCGTATTCCGCAGTTTCAAGTCTTACCGTTCTGGTGAACTTGTTAGAAGTCAGGAACAGGATAAATATGGTATGGGAAATACATTGTATATCGGTTCGCTCAAATCAGAAATCTATTTCTGTATCTACGAAAAGGACTATGAACAGTATGTCAAATACGATATTCCTATTGAAGATACGAAAATCAAGAACCGTTTTGAAATAAGGCTAAAGAATGAGCGAGCCTATTATGCGGTGCGTGACCTGCTGACCTACCATGACGCAGAGCGTACCGCTTTTGATATCATCAACCGCTATATGCGATTCGCTGACAAGGAGGTGGAGAAACGACGCAGCGAATGGAAAACCAATGAGAAATGGGCGTACTTTATCGTTTCTGATTGTGGGCGTTTGAAACTGACGACCAAACCAGAACCGTACACGCTCACAAGGACGCTGAACTGGATAAGCAGACAGGTAGCTCCCACATGGAAAGTTTTACAGCAGATAGACAGTACCAACGGTACAAGCTATCTCAAAGATATTTTAGACCATGCGAAGCTCACCGAGCGTCATAGGAAACTGATTGAACAACAGACGACTTCCACAGAGGAAATCATTAAACAGGAGGAATGAGAACATGAAGCATATCTTATTTGATTTATTTTTAGTATCCCTTGGTGCAGGTATCGGAGTGATTACAATGTGTCTGGTACAGGCTAGCAGCCAGTTTGACAGGGATATGGAAACATGGAAAAGAGGTGAGAAATGAAATTCTTCCGTTAATCAGAATGTAATGATATAATTAAATCAGTATTAACGGAAAGGATTACTTATGAAAAACATTTTAGTTGGAAACGGTATCAATATTCAATATGATAATACAAACTATACTGCCAAAAATATTGTATTAAGAATGTTGACAGATTTGGATAGTGAAGATTACCCTTGCGATTACATAGTTGATGACCCTATGCTATTAAAAAACTATATGGGTAAATTATTTTTAGCAGCTAGAGAAGCACTAGACGGAGAGTTTGACAAATATACTACTTGTACCGCTGAACGTGTTGGTTTAAATGATTTTAAGGAAAGATACAATGATAAGAAAAAGTCTTTGAGAATTGCGGATATTGGATTTGAGGATTACTATTTAATACATGATTTGCTTTGTCATAAAACAAGAACCCATAATCCAGAACAATTTACAATCCGTGAATCACTTAAAATGGCTTATTTTCATTCCATATATAATCATGGCAATTTGAATTTGCTATATCAAAAATATGATAATGGATTAGCTGTTTTCCTTAAATCTTTTGATAATATCTTTACTACCAACTACGATAGCAATTTAGAATCAGTAACAGGTAAAAAGATATATCATATTCATGGTCAGTTTGACAGGCTAAGTGAAATATACAATCCTGATTCGTTCAGAAATCATTTGAATGACAACCCATTAGATGGAATACCTAATGAACCAGCGTATCAATACTTACATTCTACCGCTCTATCAACATATTGTGGAGATTATAAAAAGTATCAGATTAATCAAAATACCATGGCAAATGAAGCTATTGAAAAAATGGCAAATGGATATCAAACAATAGAATCTGTAAAAAAAGATGTTGACAGTTGGGAATATTTAAATAATCAACTGACGGTTAATTTGGGACAGGCAATTAAATTAAAAGTTGCCAATCCAAATTTACATTTTCAAGAAGATTATTCCATAAAAGAATTTCAAGAAATAACTGGTGAACTCATTATATTTGGTTTATCACCATATAACGATTATCATTTATTTGAAATAATCAATAATGCAGCATTAGAAAAATGTATATTCTTTTATTACAATGATTCAGAGTGCGAACGAATAAAACTTCTTTTACCTCAACTGAACGCAGAAAAAAGATTAGTATTTCAAAGTGCCAAAAAATTTTGGGAGGGATTATAATGCCACACATAAAATATGCACGAATTAAGAAAAATAAACTATTACAATCTATTTGTGCCTATGCCCTTTTATCTCATAGCCTACAAGATTGGACTGTTATAATAAAGCAATATAATTCTTTATCATTGAATCAAAGAAATGCTATTGTCCAAGAAGAAAAGTTAAGAGAAAATCTCCTAAAAGAAAAACTTACTGGTTCAGATGATGATATGTATTTGACTTGTTCCATGGTTGATCTGAATATTGTGGCGTCTAAATTCGATATCGACCCGACTACAGTATGTTTGTGTATTGCTCCATTGTGTAAATTAAATGAAAATATTATTGTAGTATAACAACAGAAAGCAGCAAATTTAATAGATTTGCGTAAGCGATGAATAACCACACGGGTATCCGAACCAGGGAACCCTAAATTGGCAGGTTCCCAGATTTTCTGGAAGTTCCAGGCTATCATCTATGATTCCGGAACACTTATCCTGTACAAATGTACTCCACGGTAGCGGCTCTTCTATGCCTGCTGGCTCATTTTTGTAGTCCGGCATATACAGAAGCAATGTGTACAGATACTTATAAACATTCAGGTTGTTTGCTTTTGCTGTCTCGACAAGACTCATAACGATTGCAGTTGCTTTCGCACCGTCAACAGAGTCGTGAAACAGGAAGTTTTTACGCCCGGTGGCGTAAACCTTTGCCTTTCGCTCAGCGGAATTGTTTGAAATTTCACATCTTCCATCCAGAAGATAATTCATTAACGATTCCTTATGATTCAAGGCATACTTAACCGCTTTCTCCAGTTTGCTTCCTCCAGATGGATCCAGCGTGTCAATCCAGGACCAGAATTCATCCCAGATTGGTGTTTCTTCTTCAAGACGTTTTGCTTTTCTGTCTTCCGGAGATAACTCCTTATACAAACGTTCCTTGAAGAACAGACGATTGCAGAAGACGACTCCTTTTTCAGCAGGAAACAGATTTTCATCTTCCTCTGTAGAAATGGGTTCATCCAGTGCCTGCTCCGAGTTGATATCCAGAAGCCGGATTCTTTTTTGCCTTCCTTTTGGAACGGCATCAAAAAATTTACGGCGTGCATGAGCCAGACAGCAGATAAGAATTACATCTTCAATGCATCCGTATGCCGCATAACCATCGCACTGTATCATTCCATGAAAGCCTTTCAGGAATTCAATCGGATAGACGCTTGCCCGGCCCGGTTGATATTCATTCAGTGCCACTGGATGCTTCCCATCGCTTCCACTTTGATAAATCCACATGTAGGATTTCTGAGTTGCCTTTCGGCCATCCTCATGCAATACCTGACATGGAACCTCGTCTGCGTGAATAAGGTCTCTTCTTAAGAGTTCCTCATGCAGCCGGCTGTAAATCGGCTCCAGATATTCAAGAGCTCCTTTCATAAACCAGCGAGCCTGCGTTTCACGGGGAATGGGAACACCACTCATGCCAAAATCCATCTCCTGCCGATAAAACGGAAGATAAAGTCCCGCTTTCCGGTACATAGTCATTGCTACAAGGGATGGTGATGCCGGACTGTGTGGAAACAGAGACGCTGGAGCAGGTGCTGCAACAATCGTTGTTTCATCTTCTTCATGACAGCCGGGACAGCGCATCTTCAGCCTCATCAGACTCTTTCCGGTCTGCTGGCAGAGGGATATTTTTGAAATGCTCGCTTGAAATACCAAAGAATCTCCGGTTTAACTCGGCAATGGTTTCTTCCAGATTTGCAATGGTCTGGCGCAGATCCCGGATGGTATTCTGCATGTCCTCGCCGTTTTTTGTGAGGAGCGCAATCGTATTATTCTGTTGTTCAATGATTGTCAGAAAAGTGTTGATATCACTTTGCCGGTTGCTGCTGTTTGACATGATTTACCACCTGTTTATTTCTACTGTTATGTAAGTACGTAATCATACAATGCCAAAATACCTTCTTGTCTGATATACTCAGTCTTAAAATTCACTATTACTTTTTTATCAACTTCCTCATAAATAATTTCATCACTTTTCACATCATCGCTCCATATAATTATTTTCTTAACATTATCTATCTATTTTCGCTCTCACATGCTGGTCCAGATATTACTCCCAACCGGCAAAACTTCATACTAATAAATTTATTATTATTCCAAGAATCATTCCTAAAATCAAAAATGCCCACTTCATGATTTTGGATATTTTTAATCTATACTCCAAATCTCTACAATACATCCTGGTATTAGCTAATTCATTATTAATTTCAAATGATGTCTCATCATTATGTTCATTTGAGATACTATTTGACAATTCCATCAACTTCTCAACATATAAAGCTCTATCATGAGACAACCTCATGTTATATTTACCCTTCACTAAATATCGCTTGCCAATTAACTCAGGTCCATCATTAAAATAAAGTTCACCATCAATCGGCTCAACTATCAAGACCCTGTCTCCATAATGTTCAATGCACTTTTCATCGAACACCTTGTGGCAAAACGATTTTGACATAGCCCAAATACCACATACTTCATTTTCATCATATATTATATTTCCTTGTTCTAATTGTTTTTCATAATCAAGCCATGTTGCATTGTAGATTTTTCTCATTGGATGTTCTAATTCGAAATTACTATACATTTTTATCCAAATTTCACCTCTAAAATCCGATGCGGATTTTAGGTATTTATTTTTATACTGTTCCAGAACATTGAGAAGATCTCCCTTAAATTGATAAAGTTTTTCTAGCATAAAATTGACAGACATTTCTCTGGGACTTACTGTCCATAATTGCTGTGTAAAATCATAAACACTAATATCATTGGTCACCACTAATTTCATTTTAATGCCTTCCCAAATAATATTAACAATACACTTTTCACCTTCAATTTGAAATCTACATCTTGATATTTGTTTTAATGCTTCCTGTTTAACATATGAGAGTCGTTGCAATTCATTACTATTATGATAAATAAAATCTTTCAAGTCAAAAATATTTTCATTGTTTTTCATACAATACAGCTCCTTTTTGTGTTACTGCCAACCCAGGTTGGCACGATTATAAATCCCTTACATGTCACTGATTAGACCGTAAGCGCTCAATATTCCTACGCTAGATTTTAATTAACGCTTGCATTATCTTTGCTAGATGCAAGCGTTTTACTACATTTTAATTTTTGCAAACATTTTGAACTTCTTTGCTCCACGGAGTCAATGCCTCAAGCTGTTCATCTGACATATCTTCACTTGGACGATGCTCCAAAAGATATGTCAGGTATTTATAAATGTTAAGCTCATTGGTCTTTGCCATCTTGACCATTGTGTAGACCAGTGCACTGGCAGTGGCACCTTTTGGAGTTGCGCTGAACAGCCAGTTTTTCCTTCCAACTGTAAATGGACGTATGGCATTTTCACTTAGATTATTGGAAAAACTGCAGTGTCCATCCTCAAGATATGTCATCAACGTATATTTCCGGTTTTGGGCATACTTCACCGCTGTCTCGAAACGGCTTCCCTTACGTGGCTTCTGCTCGTCAAGCCAGCTCCAGAACGCATCGAGTATCGTTTTTTCTTTTTCAAGACGATAGGCTTTTCCCTGCTCAAATGTGTGCTTCTTGTTCTGTGATCTGCACTCATACTCAAAAAGTTTTGAGTCTTTTGCACTTACTGCCATGTGATTTTCTGCTCCTTTTTCAATACTCTTATTATACCACAAAGAGCATTAAAAAAGAAGCAGAATGCCAGTATTTTCAAGGCTTCACGGCGTTTTAAATGATTTGGGCTGTTCGATTTCAAGACCTGACACAAGCCAATCGAATTACTGCCATGTAAGCTGACGCACTTCCTGACTTGAACGTGGCCAGCGGAACCTGCCTTTTACTTCCATGCATTTATACAGGAGTACAAAGCCACCATTTTCCCATAGAAGTGCCTTTACCCAGTAACAATATAAAGCTCGCCGGCAGCTGTTATATCGCCTAGAATAAAAGCTCCGCAAGTATCTGGATTGTTTTAGCAAGAAGCAGTGGATCCGTTTCGTTTGAAATGCGCAGATTCATGTTTCCAATCGTTAACTCCATTGCGGCTGTATCAGTATTTTTATCTATTTCAGTGGGAACAGAAATGGAATTCATCTCAATTTTTACAACTTCCTGATGAGACTGTTCATAAGTTGACAGCTGATTTTCTCAGGAATATCTCCGCAGCCATTATTGCGGAGACGCTTAACCCAGTTATAAAAGGTACCTGGATTAATGTCATTGTTTAAACACCACTGATGATCAGACAGTCCGCTTTTGCGGCATTCCATGGTCAGGCGGTATTGTTCTTCGACTGGTACTCTTGATGCTCTCATAGCCTTTACCTCATAATAATTAGAGTAAAATGCCAGCATCTAGCAAACATAAGTATAGTAAAACACTAGCATTTCCTGATACTTATTATGGTTTGATAATTAATTTGTTGCAATCCGTCGAATTATTTTGCGCTTACCATGTATCCGGCATTTAAAAAAAATGCATATGCAAATGGTTAAACAGTAAACATTAGAGACAACTAGCCTAAACGGATGCTCTACTGTTTAACATATAATAGAAGCCCCAGTAGTTCCAGCTACTGGGGCTTCTATTTGGGTGTGCCATGACACTCTTTAGCATTTCAATCTAGAACATCTTATATTTATGTTCTAAAAATTTTTTAATATATCTCTACTTAAATATCCTAATTTCGGTTTTGTAATTGATTTATTATGGTTTTTCTTTCATCCCCTTGAATTCCCAAAGCATTTAGTGCCTGATCCACTGTAAGTTTCATATTCTCCATAAGATTTTTCACAGAAATCATCTTTTCCTTTACCGCATATTCCTTTGCATATTCCTTTGCATATTCTTTTGCATATTCCTTTGCATATTCTTTTGCATATTCCTTTGCATATTTTTCAACTGCTTCACACATTTGCTCACGCCCCTTTTCAGTATCCTTAAAATGCTTTACACCTTTTGCTAATGCAGCATAATGAATCTTATCTGAATCTGTCTGACGAAAATCATTCATTAGCTGTCCAATTTCATCATTACCTTTATAGTTACCATTTACATATATAATATGGGAACCATCATCAAATAATTCTTCTGTTTCCCTTATATATCGGTCTATGTGATATACTGGTAAACCCTTTCTAAATTTATCATGTTTATATATAAATATGATATACGAATCCTTAAGTTGCCTGAACTCCTGTCCTTCGTCTAACATTTTAGAATCTACCATACTGCTATGATATCTTGCTCGTCTGATATGTGCCCCTGCCGAATTCCCTTGTACTTCAATATCAATTTCATCACCGTTCACATCAATCGCATGAACATCCAATGTTATATTTCTTCCACCTACTTCATGACTTTTTATCTCATCTTGTCCAATAACACTAATTACATTAATGTTCCTTCCCAATATGATTCTAAGCATAAGCTCTGTTGCTTCGATATTATTGTCGAAAACTCTACTCATTAAATCATCATCAAATAGAGTAAGTTTATCCACCAGTTCATTAACATTTTCCTTAGCCATTATATCCTCTCTTTCAAATTCATATTACCACGTATCGGTATTTCAATCAAATAAAAAAATCATAAAGAATGAATTATTCTTTTTGCATCTGGACAACCATACCCAGTACTCTTCATTTGAATATATAATCTTCATCATCTCTTGTACGAATTTTTTCGTTTTTACGTATCATGTGGTACAAAATTACATTTTTTCTAGTTGTTCATCTTCAAAGCATCCATATAGCCCAAAAGTCTCTTTTGCTGCTTATAATCCAACTGCTGATACGTCTCAACTACCATTCCAAGTTCAGTATCTTTTGCAAAAACATATGTCTGATTATCCCTGCTTCTGGTTCCAATATGCTCTGCTCCTGACAATAACTCATATGGCGAAATATCCAGCACCTCGCATATAATCAATATCTTGTCACTTACCGGATTAGTATGTTTTTTCTTCCAGTCACTAATTGAACTTTCTGCAATGCCAGTCTTCTGCGAAAACTCCTTCTGACTCATACCTTTTTCTTTTAATTTTCAAATATTCTGTCACTTATTGTTTTCATATTCAAATCCTAATAGTTTAATCATTCACAACTTTTAGCCGTTATTAAACGTTCCTTAACCTCAAGTTGTTTTTTATGTTATCACACTTAATATACAATTTCAGTAGTCCGTATATCCAAATTTATTAATTTATAAAAATTTAATTATGCCTGACCCCACCACTGTGGCATCCTTTTCCCAAATTAACACATTATTCAGAAGCTTTCTTTTTCTTCTCAATCAGATCGTCTATAATCGCTTTGTAATCTTCATAAAAACAACTATCATCATTTTGATCAAATAATGGTTGCATAATCATAATTACAATTTTCGCAAAAACAGCAACAACAATCATATAAACTACAAAAGCAATAATTTTGTCCGAAAGACAATTTATTTTTATATCTGAAAATTTTAGTGTTAAATCGAATATTTCATTTACAATGAGAGTTAATCCTACAGGAATACATAATGTCCAATATTCATACTTAGGTTTAACATTTCTCGATTTCTGATTTAGAAAATGCCAAAATTCAATCAAACCTTCAAGACTACAATTTCCATATTTTTTCTCTATATAGTCATACCATTCATGATATTTATGGAATTTATGTAACTCAGGAATTTTAGATAATTCTTTTCGCCTTATGTACTTACCGCATAAATACCTATATATAAGTTTTTCCTCATATTTATAAAAATTATAGTATTCCTCATCTAGTCTTCTTGATTTTTTCTTAAATATGCTTTTATTTTTAACTATTTTACTATTTTCTTTAGATTCACCAACAGTTTCTCTTTTTACATATTTTTCACTAATAACAGTATCGAAAATAATATATGTTAAAAAAGCTTCCTTTATAGGCATCAAGATACCATCAATCATTAATACATATGATTCTTCATCCAATTTCTGTGTATTCGGTATACAATTAAGTATATTAATAACAACTTTATAATCAGTGGCGGGAACATATGAAATTAATATTCATAACATGTATGTAATTCCAAAAATAAAATATTTTCGTTTTTTATTTGTGTCGTTATATAAGAAAATTATAGCTAAGTATATTACATATACAAGACATTTACAAATAGCTATCATTCTTGATAAAATAACCTTGTTGGACACGCCATGATTAATCATAATATATATCGGTATTGGTAAAGTAAATAAAACCCAAAATACTGCTAATACAGTTAGCATAATTCGAAAAATATAAAAATAATCAATTTTAAAGCCTAATTTTTTTGTTATTTTATCTAAAATCGGTGGAAAATAAAAGAATGCTAATATAATACATATACTTCCATTAATCCACTGCCCTGTTAAAAAACATATTCTTATTGCTACTACTACAATAAGAATACTAAAAATCCCCATAATAAATTTAGCTATTTTTTCTTTCATCATTATCACCCTTAAAGTAATTTCTATAGTTTATTCAATTGCAATTTGTTCTTCACCAGGAACTCTTGGCGACCTCATGATTTCTTAATCATCCTCATAATTTTTTACTAATTTCGTCAGTTTTTACAATGGTCTAAACTTAGTATGCGCTTGTAACTATGCGGATTTCAGGCTTAATATACAATTTCAACAGTCCATATATTAGAATTTAATATTTTATAAGAATTTAATAGTGCCTGACCCCACTGTGCATCTTCGTCACTTCATACAACACTTATACAGAAAGCTATGCACGTTCTTATTAAGATATTATTCCGCATTAAAAACAACTGCATCATACATAAATGCTTGACCCTCTCCCCATTTATCAGTATTAAATTCTACTGTAAGTAAATTACAATTAGAAATATCAATAGAGCTTTCACTAAAAGGTTCATCCTTTTTAGTAAATGACTTAGATGTATAAACGACATTATCATCTGCTTTTATCACATAATTCATTGATGCACCATCTTCACATGAATCACTTGCAGCTATTGAAAATTTGATATATTTATATTTTTTATTTAACACGAACGTAGCATGCCCTGATGAGCAGTTATAAGATATAAGCACGTTCGAATGAGCATTTCCATAAGAATCGGTAGCCATATCTTTTAACCACGCAGTACTACTGTCATTAATATGCATATCAAATAAATTAGATGCCTCAGCAACAATATTGCCCACGTATATACAATCATCTTTTCTTGATACTGACTTATTATCCGGCACAAGTTTAGTAGCAAGCTCCTTGCTCCAATATTCTTTTCCATTAAAAGTAAGAACTGAATCCAAGTTATCAAACGCTATTTTCTCCCCATCTATAGATAAACCTACAGAAGAAAAATTATAATCGTCTTTATTTGCTGATTGTGAAATCAATTTTTCATTCTTCTCTTTTAATTCCCTATTCTCATCAAAATACTGTGTGTTTTGCTCATTTAACTTGTTATTGTCCTTAACAACCTGAACGTAATTATCTATAAAATCATCAATGTCATTAAAAACAACCGTGTTGTTATCCCCATCTATATTGACAATCTTAGACATGATATATTCATTCTGCTGTTGAGCACCATTATTTTCTCCTACAAAATATGTACAGACAGCCTCTATCACCGCTACCGATAATGCAATTATAATTTTACTCTTATATTTATCTTTCATGTAAAAACTCCCTTCTCGTATAATACTCCTTAAATAGAATCTGCATATTAACAGTATGCACTCAATATTCCAACACTAGATTTTTAATAACGCTTGCATCTGTTTGCTATATACAAGCGTTTTACTACATTTTAGTTTAAACATGCGGCTTGAACCTTTTCACTCCTATGAGTTAATTCTTCAAGCTGATCATCTGCCATTGACCGATCACCGTCAGAAACATTTGATGCCATATGTATTCAGCTTCTTTTTCAATACTTTTATTATACCATAGTTAGTATCCAAAAAGGAGCAGAAAAATCAATATTTCATGGATTCTAAGTTTTTGAAAGTTTTACATTTCCGATAGCAAATGACATGAATGAATCAGCTGCTTTGCCGTAAACGTTTTATCCAATTATAAAAGGTTCCTGGGTCAATGTCATTGTTAAGGTACCACTGATAATCAGACATTCCGCTCTTGCGACACTCCATAATCAGGCGGTATTATTCTTCAACAGGAACTCTTGGTGATCTCATGATTTTGTTCCCTTTCTCATAATAGTTAGAGTAAAATGCTATCATCTAGCAAAGCAAAATGTAGTAAAACACTAGCGCTTCCTTTTATTCATTATGAGTTTTACAAATCAGTTATGCAATCTGTCGAATTATTTTGTACTTACCGAAAATCCGGCAAAACAACAAATCCGCCAAGCCTTGTATTACTGGGCTTGACGGGTATTTTATACTTATTTTCCTGCAAAAGTCAGGTTTATATACAATCAATAGTCTGTGTATTGAATTTATTATTTTATAAAAATTTAAAGATGCCTGACCCAATGTGAAGAATACCATCATAACAAAGCCCACGAAGGAATCAGGGAATACTACCGCAGTCTTAATGTATCTGTTCCTGATGAAGGAATTTCACCCCTGCAGGAATTCAACCGTGATACACGTCAGCTTGTATACATGGATGCCGGTGTTGTAGGAGAGGCATTTATGTATCATGAATCAAGAAAGGTTGATAAAGGAGCCTGCATGAGCTTCCAGGGCAGAAGATATGAAACAAAACCAAAGCTTATAGAAAAAACTGTAGAAATAGCATATGATCCTGCGGTCCCTGAAATCATAACCATAACCTCCGAAGGACTCGAATCATTTCAGGCGAAGCCTCTTAAATTAGGTGAATACTGTGACCAGAGACAGCCTCTTCCTCCACAGATGAAAGCAGCCGAACCGGAGACATCACGTTTTCTTGATGCGCTTGAAAAGCAACATGAAGAGACGAAAAAGCGCCATGCAGATGCAATCTCATTCGGTGCATACAGGAAGGAGGTATAACGGATGTACGAGGATTTTTACCGTATGAAACATACACCTTTTTCAAGAAATGTACCGCCGGAGGATTTATACGAATCGGCAGCCATGGCTGACTGTCTGGGAAGGCTTTCATATGTTGCAGACAGACAGCTCTTTGCTGTAGTTACGGCAGATGCCGGCTGTGGGAAGTCAACGCTGATACGCAGCCAGTATTTTCAAGGCTTCACAGTGTTTTAAATGCTTTGGGCTGTTCGATTTCAAGACCTGACATAAGCCAATTGAATTGCTGCCATGTAAGCTGACGCACTTCCTGACTTGAACGTGGCCAGCGGAATCTGCCTTTTACTTCCATGCGTTTATACAGGAGTACAAAGCCATCATTTTCCCATAGAAGTACCTTTACCCAGTCACAATATAAAGCTCGCCGGCAGCTGTTATATCGCCTAGCATGAAAGCTCCGCAAGTATCTGGATTGTTTTTGCAAGAAGCAGTGGATCCGTTTCGTTTGAAATGCGCAGATTCATGTTTCCAATCATTAACTCCATTGCGGCTGTATCAGTATTTTTATTCATGTCAGTGGGAACCGAAATGGAATTCATCTCAATTTTTACAACTTCCTGATGAGACTGTTCATAAGTTGACAGCTGATTTTCTCAGGAATATCTCCGCAGCCATTATTGCGGAGACGCTTAACCCAGTTATAAAAGGTACCTGGATTAATGTCATTGTTTAAACACCACTGATGATCAGACAGTCCGCTTTTGCGGCATTCCATGATCAGGCAGTATTGTTCTTCGACTGGTACTCTTGGTGCTCTCATAGCTTTTACGTATAATAATTAGAGTAAAATGCCAGCATCTAGCAAACATAAGAATAGTAAAACACTAGCATTTCCTGATACTTATTATGAGTTGATAATTAACTTGTTGCAATCCGTCGAATTATTTTGCGCTTGCGAATAACAGAATCTATATGCATGATGAGAATGACGTTTTTGACGTCTGCTCTTGACATGCCCGAAATCATGTCGTATATATATAGCAAGAGCTGGAAGCTCCAATTTAGCGCTTCCAGCTCAACCATTATCATAGAAGATTATTATTTACAGACTTTTCTTCATAGTCTCTTAAACGCCGTCGTCTACGCACGGTTATCAGCAACCTGATCATGATGGCAGGCCATATAACCATTCATGCACGCCAGTTGATAATCGGTCTCGGAAAAAGCAACGTCTGGCGGCATATATTTTCTGATATCTGCCAAAAATATGCTGTCACAAATGCATAAGTAACAAAACAACTTTATAACAGGCTTATTTCGTGTACCCTTTTTTCCCTAATGAGCGCTTTGAGTCACGACATTGGTGTCGAAAAAAGACATTGAAGTATGTTTTTATCATGAAACCAACTTGCCATTGGCAGGTTGGTTTGCTTAAAGGATAAACTTCACGGATTCAGGTATTTTATAAAATTTTAATGGTGCCTGCCCCCAACGCTACTATATTTGACACATATGTTTTCTCTTTGCAGTCACTACTCTCCAAATCGATTTCAACATCAGCATATTCATAAAACTTTTTCGTTATATTTATAATATTAATAACATCTGGTATAGTATTTGTTAAAAAAATAACAGGTATTTTGTTTTCTTTTGCAATATCAACCAATTCCTTCACTTTATTGATTTCTTTCTCATCTGTAAATACCTCTAAAGACGAATGAAGAGAAATTATAAGCCATCTATATCTTTTATTCGCTATTTTATTTAAATATAAATCACTCATATTACCATCAGTCCATATTTCATTTATGAAAACATTTTCCACATTATTATACGATGAAATATCTTCCATATAACGTAAAAACAATATTTTTTCTTCTGGAGAAATACACTCAAAAACTAAGCTCTTTAGAAAGCCTATTTCATCCGTCCTATTGGAAGCGGAAATTAGTATACTCTTCCTATCTTTTAATGCATCATACACATTTTTAAATAAATTTTCACTATCGAAAAAATTTCTTAAGTCTTTTTTTTCTACATTTTCTATTCTTAATTCAAACTGTCTTGTAGCTGATGCCTCATGAACATTAATATAAAATATATGATCTAATAATAATTTTATTCCATTATATACTTCTCGGCAATCATTTTCTAGTGCCTCCTCACATTGTTCAAAATCATATAAATTTGTATTTTTAAACTCATACCATCCACACTTTGAATGTAATCTAAAACTTTTCTCTCTTATAACTGCAGTATATATAGGTAATCTAAGCAAACAACTAATGAATTGATATTTACATTCTCGTAAACAATAATTCTCCATAATATTTATGACATACTTCTTGGGTCCACCTATTTTCGCTAATTCATAGTTTTCTTCATACAATATTTCAGATATTTTCTTATATTTATCACATTCGTTAATTTTACAATTAACATAATCGTTATATATATCAATTATATCTTGATATATTTGACGCTCTACATCTTTATTTAATGTATTAGATATACAAAACTCATTTTCACCTTTTATAAATACTGGATTTTGCATATATCTTTTATCAACATCATTTTTTTTACAACATATTGATTCATATATATCGGAAACAGAATGCTTATATCTAAAACAAGCATCGCAAAAGTTCTGATAGAAATAAGTTGTAGTATATGCTGAATTTCCTAATGCAGTTGCATATATCTGAGCAATAATATTCTTCGAGCCACTAAATTTATTTTCAAACACTGGTTCTCCTAATCCCGAAGTTGACTTAGTCCTGCAAGCATTACAAACTAATAGTACATTATTTGATTTATATTCGTAATCTGTTATACGGCATAAATCATATAGCTTATACATGTCTTCGTAATAAGATGAATCAATGTTTTTGTCTACACTTGTGGAGGAATCAACACATACAATAAAATTTCGTCCATCATAATAACAACCATGCCCTGTGTAATAAATAATAGCAGTATCCTCTTTAGATATCTTTTTTAGAAAACACTCTACTTTAGACCTTATCTCTTCATATTTTATATTTAAAATTATTTCAATTTTATATTGCATTAATTCAAATTTATCTTTTATAGTTTTTACTTCATCCTCTATACCCGATAAACTTAGAGCTGTATTAATATAATCATAGTTTGCGATTAATAATAATCTATTCATTTTCTCATATCTCTCTATTCTTTTTAGTGCAAGTTTAACAAAAAGCCTTGATTTTACAGCATTTGCTAAACCGTTAATAGGTTATATATATTTACAAAACAGAGTTTTTTGTATATGAAGCAACTTCTAAGAGTCCATTTCTGATGATTTTAGGTACAAGAAATAAAACGTCGTTTGTTTTTCTTTATGACTCCTTCTGACAGCAGTAGAAGAATCATTATGAGCAAATACTTTCGTAAGTAGGTAATAATCCGTATCTGTTTATTACCATTCTTTTCTGATACACTCTTCTCATCAAATGAGAGGAACTAATTTTAACTTCTATTTGATAACTTTATCTTGCATCAACTTAAGACTTGTTCCTTAAGTTGACGCTATTTTGACCACATTGGTGCCTGACCCCCACTGTGGAATCCAAGTATTATACAATAAAATCTCTAATCTTTTGAAATAGAATTACATAATCATTATAAATATCGTCCGCTGCTTCGATAGAATCAATGTATTTATTTAACAAGCCAGATGCAAATGTTTCACTAGCATCATCTTCTCTCTGAAATAGAGTTATTCCCCATTCTTCTTCTATTTTCAATACAAACGCCCGTATATTATCTTTATTCATAGCATAATGTATATTTTGTGCCGCTTCTCCAGCATAAATATCAAATTCTACATTATCTAGTTCTGGACGTGTTGGTTTCTTTTGAGACTTAAATTTTTCTTTCATATTAAAATATATATTACTTTGCACATTAGATAAACTCTGCTTCAATTCATAAAAGTACTCATCCAAAAAAGTATTTATTGTTTCCTCATCCTTTCCGGTTATCTTATTCAAAAATTTTTTCAATTTATCCATTTCTGAAAACAATACCGATTCAATGCAATATCCATTATGTGTATGTGCCCACGATGAGTTGCCCAGTCTCCGCAATATATCGCTATTAATAAATTTTGTATTAGTGTCCTCTGTCGAATAATCCTTATCAAAAATAACAGCATATTTACAACCTTGCACTGCTTGGGAAAGTAATTGCTTATTAGCCATAATTTTCAAATTCATATTGTCTTTTCCTCGAATATACCAAAAAGATATTTTTGAGAAATCTATTGCCAAAGGAGAATTTACTCGTTTAAAAGCTTCATTCATAGCTTTTAAATATGCTATATCATCATCCCCTTCCGTAAAAATAATACGTTTATTTTTTTGTAATCTTGTTAAGCCAGTTATCACACCCCCCAGTGAACTATGTAATACATCTATGTTTATATCATTTAATGCTTCTATATGACCAATATTTTTGTTTTCTGAATTAATAAATATAATGTCCTCTGCTGCTAATTCAGAAACAAAATTATCATTGTGAGTGATAACAAACACCTGTACATTTGATATTTCCTTCAAACAATCAAGTAATTTATTTTGTATTCTTGGACTAATATGAGAATCCGGTTCATCAATTAACAGAACATTCAATGCATTATCCATAATTGCCATTGAAGAAAAAATTTCAGCGACCTGTAAAAATCCACTCCCCTGCAATCCAACCTCTATCTTTTTTCCATTTTGAGTTACATATAAATTAATATATTCTTCTTTCTCTCTTGCAGTTCTAGTTGGTACTTTAAAATCAAAATCACAATCCAATACTCTTTTCATCCGTTCAGTTAATAATTCTATGTCACTTGACAATATCTTATTTCTCAAAACTTCATGTGATCTACCCTTTTCAATTTTTTTTCGGATCTGTCCTGGAAACATATAAGGCTCTTTCGCCAGTACTTTTGCAACGGGTTCTGTTTGTTGTATAAACAAAAATTCTGTCAACTTTGTACCAATTGAATCCATTTTCTCTTTAAATGCATCGAACTGCTCTGGTGCCATACGCTGTACTCTAACATATGCATTTTCTATGGAAGGTTTCGTTAAAGAAAATGTTAAATAAAATTTTTCCTCTGAATTTTCTTCACTAAATTCAACTCCTATTTCACACGTTCTTTTATTCCCGTAAAACAGATCCTCATCTTTTGTAATTCGCAAAAAGTACAATTCATCAAAACTTATGTATAACGGAACCGATTGACTATAAAAATTTTTCTTATTACTGGTCAAACTTTCGTTATAGCATTTTTCCCATAAAAGAAGTGCTTCAAATATTGTTGATTTTCCGATATTATTTTCCCCAATAATCACATTAAATCGTCCGCCAAACTAAATCTCAACTGTATCTTTATAGGTCTTAAAATCTTTTAACATTATTTTAGAAATGACCATATTCTTCCCCCATTACTGAATTTTTTTAATTCCAATTCGTATATATTATATACATCATATTAACATATCTTAACAATTAGCAAAAGCATCAAAAAGGCTCTTCATTAGGATGTGTGGTATAGAAAATCGGCTCAAGACCACATATAACTTGAAAAAGCATATGGGCTCTATTATAATTTTTTGTCCAGAAAAAATTGTAAAGGAACGAGTCACCATATGCTCAATAAAAATTGTATCAAAACTATCCTAAATGTCAAGTACACTTGTATTGATAAAGTTACTATGCTCGCAGATACCTCTATCATGATTGAGGTGTATGCCAACAAAGGCGAGCAGTGTCGATGTGGCATTTGTGGAAAAAAATCAAAGTTCTATGACAATGGTAATGAAGGTGCCAGAACCTGGAGGGCCTGCGACTGGGCAGGACACAAAGTTATTCTGATTGGATCTTCTTGCAAAGTCAATTGTAAGGAGCATGGTGTCGTTACATGCCGCTTCCCTTGTGCTAGACATGGTTCTCGCTTTACACGTAAATTCGAGGAACAGACTGCTTGGATGGCTGTTAATTGTTCTCGTGCAGCAGTTGCTGCATTCATGAGAATTTCATGGAATACAGTAGGTCCTATCATCGAACGTGTTGAGAAAGACCTTGATATTAATCCAAATGCAAGATTTGATAACCTTGTTCGTATTGGTGTTGATGAAACAAGCTATCGCAAGGAACATAAGTATATCACAACAGTCGTTAATCATGATACAGGCAATGTCATCTGGGGTTGCCAAGTGGCATGGGAAAACTATTTTTGAGCAGTTCTTTAAGCTGCTTACACCAGAACAGAGAAACAACATTCAGTTGGTATCTGGCGATGGTGCTAAATGGATTGATGAATGTATAAAAGAATACTGCCCGAATGCTAACCGTTGTGTGGATCCATTCCATGTTATTGAATGGGCAATGGATGCTCTTGATTCGGTTCGAGTAGATGCCTGGCGGGAAGCAAAAGCAGCTACAAAGGAGCAGCCAAAAGCCAAAAGAGGTCGTCCCAGGAATGGCACTCCATCAAAAGATACCACTGCCACAGAACTCAAAAATTCTAAAATGGCATTGGGTAAAGCTCCTTCAAATCTTACTCCTAACCAACAGGCAAAGGTTGAGTGGATAGCAAAAACAGACCCACGATTGTATCGTGCATACAAACTCAAGGAAGCCTTACGTCTAATTTTCTATAACGACACCGTAGAAAATGCGAAGGAGGCCCTTGATGCTTGGTTTAAATGGGCAAGGCATTGTAGAATACCTGCATTTGTTGAACTACAAAAAAAGATAAATCGGCATAAGCACTCAATACTGAATACAATAGAGTACGGATTAACCAATGCAAGGATTGAGGCAATAAACAACAAGATAAAGCTATCAATACGAATGGCTTATGGATTTCGAAACTTAGATAACATGATGGCAATGATAATGCTAAGGTGTTCCGACATAAAGGTTCAACTGCCATGGGAAAAGGATGAATTGAGTTCCTTCTTCTGCTTGGGCTAGGATATCCGGTATATAAATCAGCCGCAAGTGTGCATGCACCACTCCGTGGAAACCCTTGCCCCTGATTTATATACCAGATGAAAAGCAGTCAAGCAGAATAACGGATAAGTGTGTTGCCAGAGGCAGCTACCTGCTCACACATTCTGATGATGCCTCGTTATAATTCCCCATTTGCTCAATACTGTAGTTATTAAAAAGTCCTGAGCATACATGATTTGCAACTACTGCTAATGTAGACAGAACACGAAGATATTCAAATGATGCTTTCTTTTCCATTTCTACTCCTTAAAATCATAGACACTAATATAGCTTTTTTTTATTTTGGCATTATGATATAAGCCATCATTCACAACATATAGTTTTTTGTCGATAACGATACAACCTTCGATTGCATATGATTCCTGAATACGACATTTAATAGTTGAATTTTTATTTCTAATATCAATCTCAACTAAAAAATTATCCTCGCCTGCATAATCATCTCCTGCCGTCATTAATAAACTCCCACTAGGAGAAAAACATATATGATCTTGTCCCTTATAATTAACTTTAATCGAGTCAAGAATCTTCCCATCTTTATCCATTTGCAAGAGCCACTTTCTATAACATAGAACCCATAGCGTATCAGATTCATCATCATAAGCAATACCATTCGCTGAATATTTACTATACTTTCCAAGTGATAATTCATCTATGGTTTTTCCAGTCTTATCAATATTGACTATATCCTGCCCTACAGCCAGCCAAAGACTATCTGTTTTCTCGTCATATGTTATGCCTTGTAGATTTATTTGTTTATCATAATCCAAATCAAGTTCAATAGTACTAAGTTCTTTTTTTAATTCTTTATCTACTTCAACTAATCGCGGTTTAGTTTCTTCTGAAGAATCTAAAGCACCATAATCAGCAATCCAAAATGAATTATTATTTTTGTCATAAGTAATACCAGTACATGTAAAATTTGATTCTTCAAATTTTTCAAAAAATATCTTTTCTACTGGCACGAACTTTTCAGTAGCCAGATCAGCCATAATGGCATCTGGTTTATCATCTTTTTTTAGAAAAAAAATTGTAATTCCAAGGATACTAATTAGAACAATAATCGATAATAAAGGCCTTACATTTTTTTTGTTCAACCGAATCACTCTCCCTTTCCGAATATAAATTTTATTGAATTAATCGCCTTATATATCATTTCCCTATTCATAGCTATGGCCCAAATAGCAAAAATACAAAGGCCAATGATTGATATATATTTATTTCTCAAGTAATAGATTACACCATACATTATAGAAACAACTACTAGGTGAAATATCCTCACATAATTAAATTTAATATTTAAATACTTTTTGGTATCGATAATTCTATAAACTGCCACCACTAAGTAACTAACAAATGTAGATATAGATGCCGCATACAAGCCAATAACTTTTATTAGAGCAACGTTTACAATAATATTCACAAGTGCAGATATTATAGTTGTTTTAGCAATCTCAATTGTTTGCTTTGTGGCTACATAAACTATCCCGAGCATTCCTACTATAATATTAAAAAAGAAAGCATATATATAAATTGGTATATTATAGTACGCTTCATCATAAGAAATATTTACAAACCAAAGAAACACAATAGGTAAAACAGCAATAATACCAATACCTATGGTCACGAAGGCAGTGGTTATCTTCATTATCATCTCTGAAAAAAAATCATCACGATCAGAATCAAAATAATGTATAGCACCTGTTTCATGCCATGCGAGTAAAAAAACATTATAAAAAGTCATAAATATAGCTGGGAATTTGTGTGAAACAGCTAATATTCCATTGGCACTAGCGCCAAGAAAATAATAGACTATCATTCTATCCGAACTATTCATAACCCAAAGAGAAAGCTGATTGGGAACTAATGGAACTGAGTATCTTAGTAATTCTTTACAGATTTCCTTATCTGTTCGAAAATTTTTTGTATATTTGAAAATTGAAAGTTTAAAAAACAAATACACTACACAAATAAAATTTCCACCAAGCGTCGCAACAAGCATTCCTGTTGCACCCATTCTGATATAAGCAATAAACAAAATGTTTAGCACAATAGTTACTGCTGATGTCATAAAGCTACCAACAGCATAATCAATTGTGGACTTTAATCCTCTCGCGATTTGCAGAAATAATCCACTATACGTTGTCATTATGAGAATCATAATTACCCAAATCCCGTACTTTCCGCCCGTAAACGGTAATATAAATATTGATATGAGAAATGCAAACAGACAGAGGAGCGTGATTATACATATTGAATTGAAAATCACCTTCTCCTTTTCATCATTATTTTTACAACTTAATAAGAATCTAAATGTTCCTTGATCAATCATCAAAGAAACAATTGGTACTAATAGTTGGACTATTGTAGTAATAAGATCAACTGTTCCATATTCTTCGGATGTCAATAGGACTGTATACATAGGAAGAAGCAAAAACGAAATGAATTGTGTTGCTACCCTTCCAACCGTAATTATAAATGTATTCTTAGCTAATTCTCCAGCTCTACTCATTTTATTCTCCCTATATATCCGCAAATAGAAAACTCTGTTATTGAACATTATCATCCAATAACAGAGTCCATGTTCTATTTACTCTATAAACTTATAAAAATGTAACTTGATACGCCTTACAATTTTATTCGGATATTTCAAAGCGAAACCAGCTGCTCTTAAATACCACGTCAAGTTATAGTACAATTTCTTTCCTGCACTAAACTGTTCATTTGTATCATATAATTTCCCGCTAAAAAATTCTTTGCAATCCGCGGAGAACCATTCACTTCCATCTTCTCTAGTTCTGTTACGAATCTGTTCAAACGTAGGTGCTTCATATTCAGGAATCACGCCAAGACTCATATGCGCATGACCATTTATGCAGAAAGGCATTGCGCAATGACAGCCAACTGGTATAAACTTAATTGGCTTAGATGGATCGTCAAAAATATTCTCCTTATATGGCTGCGCGTAACATGGTGAAGCTTCACCAGAATATAAATTAACCCTTAATGTCCATGCACCTGCATAACAAAATTCTTTTCGTTTAACATCGAAAAGTCCCATCTTAAAGTCAAACATTTTTGAGTCAAATTTCAACCATCTCTTTTTAAATTCATTTTCTGAACTATCGGTTAGTAAACCAACTTCATCTTTATTTTCTTGTCTTCGACCGACAGTAACCTGACATGGTGCGCCAACCTTTTCCATACATAAATCATAAATCTGATCAATTTCCTTATTTAAAGCATCATAGGGCATTAATTCTAATGCAAAAGAAAAATCAGATTTCTGTATTTTATCTACATTTTCAAAAAAATTATCGAGCAAATGTAATCGTTTCAGCTCATTGTAGTGAAATGAAATCTTAAACTCCATGTGTTTTTGAAGTGAAGCAGGTAATTTAAGGAATTGTTCAACCACCTTTGTCATAGTTAAATTTGTTACAAATTCAATGTAATGTCCCTGTTCAAGCAAAAGTTGGCATAACTTAACTATGTCCTTTTCAAGCATAGTTTCACCAGTGCCAGTCATATTAATCAAACATGGACCGCCCAGTCGCTCTGCACTCAGACACTTAGCAATATGTTCAACCGAGTACTTACCCTTTTCTTGAATTCTTCCCCAATCAGGTATTTGCGTGATATAACAGTACTCACACTTTAGATTACATCTATTATTAGGGAAATCACATAGTATCATTCTCTTTGGTTTACTCATCAGTTAATCCTCATTTCTAATAAAATTTAATATATCATTTGACATCTTTTCAAAGCAATCAGAAATACGGTTTTTCCACTCCAGAGCATATACTGGACCACTCATTAGTTCTGATATTTTTTCTTCTATATCGATATTGCTGTCTCCATTTTCTATGAGATAGACATTAGGGTTATCTTTAAGCCATAGATCATAAACCCCACGAACTTTATGCGTCTTATTATCTAACGCAATGCATGCTGTTCCGGAAATAATTGAAAAAATCATTCCATGCAATCTGTCAGTAACAATCAACTTGTGTCTAGCAAACAATCTCATTGTCTTATTTACAGTACTTTCTCGTTTCCAAATAGGAACTGGTTTTCTACTCATTGTAGATACTACCGTGACCTCTGTATTGCTTAAGTGAGCATACTTTTTAACGATTTTCTCGATTTCAATATCTGTACTTTTTTCTCTGTCATCTCTTAGGCAGAGTGCAATTCTATTTTCTATTCCATCGGCACGGAATTGTTTCAAAAGACCCATATCTGGCCATTGAGCTACCTGAACATTACCACCCACAAATAGCCTTGAAGCTATAGCAAGCGAGCTATAATCCCTACACGAAATCATCAATTTTCTACTATTCGCAAATACATTACAAGTCTCTCGAATGAATCCATTACTTTTTTCTAGATCATCATAGTATATCGTCTGCGGCATAATAATAATCTTATGATCTTTAAATGTGATAATCATCTGTTCGATTATTTTTTCGTCTTCAGGCCATACATCTCCCATCCAACCTCCACCAGTTATGAAAACCGGAATTTCTGGATTATACTTCTCTTTAAGTCTTTCTGCTTGATGGAGAAATATTCTAGTTGGAATTTCAATAATTTTTTCAAAAGAGCAATACTCCTTTAGAAATTTAATTTCATTCTTTGCTATAAGATGATCCCCTATATTGTAATGAGCAGGAGTTCCCAATAAAATTGCCGTTGTTTTATCTTTTGAAATCTTCTGAAAATAATATATTGGATCATTGTAGAAGTCTGCAAGTCTTGAAAGACAGTATTTCAAATTCTTTTTTTCATTTTGTTCTGTTCTCATATGTATAAAATCACCTTCCACCCATTAAAATATTCCAAAGACATAAGGATAGATTTCATTATTTCCCTTGATTTGATTCTGATAAATGAAAATCAATAATAAATAAGCGATCATGACCATTCCATATAAAACTATATTATATTTCTTTTGTGTAATAATTAATCTTGCATACGCTATACAGCGAAACGGAACAAAAAACAAAGAAATTCTATATAGAGATGGCAAAAATGCACTCAACTCAACTGATATCAACTCAATAATTAAGCACAAGATGTAAAAATCTGCCTCAGCCTCATTTTTAAGTGGAAAAACGTAAGCATCTCTCTTCTCCACGGAAAAAAATTGTTTTTTTTGTAAAATTATAAGAATAAGGAAAGGAAGTCTAATTAAAATGGCAGGGATGCTAAGTCCAGTACTTTCTCCAATCAAGTATCTATTCATTTTTTCATTTAATAACCCTGTTCCTATGAAAAATGTCAAAATCTCGTTAAAGCAACTGATTCCTCCCACAGTTGCTACAATCAAAAACACCTTAACCCACATCTTATTGTTCTTTTGAAGGATAAAATATATCGCAAAAATTGCAAAAGCCAAAATTGCGGAATTATGAAAAAGGAATGCAATAATCATTTTAAGTATATATCTAAAATATCTTTGATTCTTAGCATCATCAAATGCGAAAAATGCAACGGAAATAGCAAGACACTGTCTCATTGCATTATAAGTATCTCCATACAGCAGACACAAAAAAGCGAACCATGCAAATGTGATAGATATATTCCTTTTATTTTTTACAATTCCCGCCATAACAAATGTGTAGATAATTAAGCCAATAAAAAAATATTGTATATGCGGCTCACTCGAAAAACGAGATGAAAAGTAAACGAGAAGCAGGTATAATGGTTCAATTTTAGTTAGACTATGGTAAAATTGGGACCAACTAACAGTCCTTGCATAATAGAATAAATCATTACCATATACCTGCACATCTGTTCCAACTGTGTATCCTCTAATTCCAGCAAGTATTGCAACCATTAATACTGCAAAGAAAAAATAGATATTATATGATTTAACTGTTAAAAAGCCTGATGTAGGAAATGAAATAACTCTCCAGTTTCTTTTCTTGTTCTGATATTCTTCATATTCAATATTATTCTCAGCTTCATGGCTACGAACTATTTTTTCACCCATATAGCAAAAGATACAAGACAATATAAATGTAACATAATATGGAATCATAACATTCTCCTCACCATCTATGACATTTTACAAGCCTTAAAAATCATCCACGTCAAACTTTTATTTGCATTGAATGCAATACTGAAAAGCTTTGTTCTAATAGGAACTTCCGTTTTTTGCAGTGCTTGAATTCTGTCATTTAATATTTTTAGTTCTTCCTCATTTGTATTTTTACGATGAACTTTCAGTAATTTTAAATACGTTTTCATGCTCTGATTTAAGAGACGCACATCGTTTTGAACATTAAACTGTGGAAAATGAGCTTTTCCATACTCATAAGCTTCCAACTCCCCTTTGTATGCATCTAAGCACAACTTGAGACTTCCCGTCCCCATGATACTATTACCTCTCATGTAATACTGATAAAATACATGATCATATGCAATCAATTTATTACACTTTCCAACCAATTGAAAACATATTGCAAGATCTTCTGCCAATCTACCTTCAATAAATCGAACACCATCAAATAATTCTCTCTTAAATAATTTATCCGTAACCATATGTGTTACATTTTTTCTATTAATGTAGTATTCAAAAACCTCATCACCACACAACGTAATTATGCTATCCGTATTTGTCACCTTTTCACAATGATCATCATAAAAGCGGGAAAAGCCAAAAGAAACAATATCTGTAGCCTCATCAATAAGCTCATAGAGCCTCTGACATGTATCAAGTTCTATGTAGTCATCTGAATCTACAAACATTATATAATCACCGGTAGCGACGTCTATACCACTATTTCTTGCTGACGATAATCCGCCATTTTCTTTATGAATAACCTTCACTCGATTATCGATTTTTGCATACTGATCGCACATTTGGGGACTGCTATCTACTGATCCATCATCAACCAAAATGATTTCCAGCTCTGAATATGTCTGTTTCATAAGACTCTGAACACATCTATCCAAATAATCTTCAACCTGATAGACAGGTACAATTATTGTAATTTTAGTCATTAATCTTCCACCTCTTACTTACACTCTCTAACTTATCTATTTTTTAATCCAACAAATCCATAAAGTATTATTCTTGTTATTTCGTATCCAAATAATTTGAAAATCTTATTTACACTTTTTACTTTGTTACTTAGATCATAATTTAACAGCACTCTCAATTTTTTCATGTTTCTTAGAGTTTCTCTATCTCTCACATTGCGTGAAAGGCCTAAAGCAACTGAATATTCATAGGCATAGTAAGACGCTAATATCATTTCATGTTTCTTGTCACTAAGTTCTTTAGCTTGTTTCAATCCTTTAGTACACATCCAAATCTTATCAGATACTAATTTTTCGTTTCCCAAATTTGTGATTGAGCCTTCCCTTTGCTGTCTGTACGCATAAAACGGTTTCTCATACCAGTCAAATGAATTTGCATAAACTAAAATATCTCCACACCAATCCATATCTTCACTTAAATAACCATCTTTAAAACGAAGATTGTTATTTTCGATCACGCTTCTTTTAATATATTTATTCCAAGCAGCAGCTCGGTATGCATTCGTTTGAACTAGATATGACTCTGCTTCCAATTGCGTAGAGTTTATTATTCTTGATCGTTCTATTTTCCCACTAACCAATGTAACCTCGGGCCTACCATCACCATAATACTTCTTTGCAGGAAAAAGCATAACATCAGCCTCTGTTTCCTGTAGTCTACAAGCAATTTCCTCTAATGCTTCTAAATCATCCCAAAAATCATCGCTATCTAAAAAAGCAATATAAGTACCACTAGCAATATCAAGTCCAGCATTTCTAGCAGATGATAATCCACCGTTTTTTTTATGAATTACCTTTACTCTTTGATCACTCAACTGAAACTCATCACATTTTTGGGGACAAGAATCTGGAGATCCATCATCAACAAGAATAAGTTCAAAGTTTTTATAGCTTTGACTTAGTACACTATTTACACAATCGTCAAGATATTGCTCCACCTTATAAACAGGCACAATTATACTAAAACTAATCATTGAATCCCGCATCCGCCTAATCCTCTCTTGCTTTCATTCTCTTATAATTTCGATTTGGGACTACAACCCCGTGCATAATTGATGCAAGCTCACACATTACGATCTTAGGCATTTTTTTTATTATCATTGTTTTAAATTTTGCATTTGGGGAACGTATATCCTCCTGCAAAGGATCATTTTTCCATGGCGATATCGATTTATATCTCAAGAATTCCTTTAATAGAGGATGACTGTTGCCCTTAATCCATGGCCTTAATCCATCCAAGAAACAAGTTGTAAAATGCACTATCACAGGGTTGTTTATCGCTTCCGTAAACTCACGCTTAGAATAAAAATCGGATGCTCTTCTAATCTTCAAAACCTGTTCATACGAGGCATAATAGTAAATTGAAAGGACATTATATCTCATAGGAAATACAATCTTTTTTTCCTTCTCAACAACACTATTTAGAACATCTTGATCTAAATAAGCTAATGTACTTCCGAATTTCGTTATATATGCTGTAAACTTGTCCTCATAATGCCCTCTTCGAACTTCATCCAAATTGAGTAAAACTACTCCTCCGTTTAAATAAAAGTCATCATCTCTTTTTCCAACATTACGACGGTATCTGTAATTCATAGCTTCTTGCATTCCACCAAATACCTTACCCGTCATGTCAGTGTTCCAAAGTGGTTCTAGGGATTCTTCTATTATTGTGTCACAGTCAATATTTAAAACTTTATGGATATTCTTTGGAAGAACTCTTTCCATGTAGAGACGTCCAAATGTACTTATGTTCCATCGCCTAGTATCAATTTCTTGTCCTGTAAGTTCTTTCATATCTGGCATTGGTACAAAAGACAATTTACGACCATATCTATGAACAACCTCGCTAAGACGGTTCTTATTCTCAACACTGATAGCATTGTTCATGATGTAAATATTAATTTCTTCACATGCTTTATTATTTTCTAGAAGAGACAATATCGAAATACCAGTTAGTGATGCATAGCTATCACTGCTGGAATATAAAATTTCCATCTTATCACCTTACTTTCTATTAGTATTTGCAATCCATTCAGCTGTTCTTCTAATTCCGTCTTCAAACGAAATAGATGGCTTAAATCCTGTATCAGCTATTAAATCAGTAATATCAAAGGTTTCAATTGGAAGACTAACAACATTGCTCGTTATTTTGCCAAACCCAAGCGGTACTTCTGGCCCATCATGCATAGAATTTGCCACTTCGCCAACAACCTTTATGAACTCTTTCAATTTCTTCGCATCGCCAGACCCAATGGTATAATTTTTTCCATCGACACCTTTGTCTGCAATTAAAATCAATGCCTTTGCAACGTCCTTGACATGCACAAAGTCATAATATTGTTCACCAGAAGATAAATCTGGTGATTCACCATTAAATACATTTCGGATAACCATATTCACAAGACGTGCAGACGTTTCCTCCTCGCCATAAGTATTAATGAGTGGCCAGAAAAAACGAATTCCATAACTTCCACATTTTGCTTTTCCCATCCAATGTGCTGCTGTTTTTGACGCCTTATACATATAACCAAGGTTTCTAATAACTTTATCCTCTGCAATTTCAACCAGTGCTTCTGCCTCGTGCATACTTCCACATCCAACAAAAGTCGCAATTCCCATTTCGTGCATAGCATCAATTAATTCAAGAGTTGATTTTAGGTTTTGAATTTGTATGTTCTGATCTCTCGCATCCATATCAGAAACGCCCTGCCAAGCAATATGAAACACGGTGTCTATATCTCTATCTGAAACTGTTTTTGCTAAAAACCTCAGGTTCTTTAAATCACATTCGACTATTCTCACCGGAAGATCTTCTATAGACTCCAAATTATGGCTACCGCTTCTTACGATAGCAATTACTTCTACTCCTTGGTTTACTAATTCTCTAACCAAAAATCTTCCTATAAAACCAGTGGCACCGGTTACAATAGCCTTTCTCATCATTTTATCTAACCTCGTTCTTCTCAATGTATTCTTTTAATGTTGGCCAATTCATATCTTTTTCTGTTGCAATGACCTCTTTAACTCCATATTTCTCAAGTGGCCACGGAATATCTAAATCCGGATCATCCCATCTGATTCCACCGCAAGCTGCTGGAATATAGCTTCCAGAGCACTGATATGAAAAAACAGTATTATCCGTGAGACCAATAAATCCATGCGCAAACCCCTCAGGAATAAAAATAACTTTATTCTCTTCTGCCTTTAAAAGTTCAGCATGATATTTTCCAAAAGTTTGGGATTCTGAACGTAAATCAAGCGCAACGTCAAATAAAACACCTGAAATAACATGGATTAGTTTTGCCTGAGAATCTTCAGTTTGGTAGTGCAGTCCACGAAGCGCACCCTTTTCAGAAATTAGATCACTGCTTTCAGTAAACTCACATGTGATTCCATTTTCTGCAAAAACATTTTTTTCATAATACTTTTTATATAGTCCACGATTATCAGGATACATATGAGGAGTAATTACCATTAATCCCTCAAATTTGGTTTTTTCAAATTTAAATGCCATTATCTTCCCTTGTATGATAATTCCTAGAGTGAATCATCACACATTCTCCCTTCTTTTTATATTTTTTGTATCGTGGTTTAATACATTCAGATTCTATGGACTTTTGATTTTATTCCTGTAGCTTCGACTACTCGACTGGAATGTATTGCCACTACCTTTATCTGAATTGTTTATCTGCTGGATGTTGCAATGAGTTCTCGCTCGTAAGTACTTATTTCAATCAAGTCTACGTGGATAATCGTTGGTGGGTATCATGATATAAGACTTTATGAAAGTGAGGTACAACTTCATGATTTATGTAGGCATTAACATTGCCAAACCCATTGCTTGAATCAATATTCTCTTTTGTCATCTCATGACGAAGTTCATTGATTTTCTCACTGACACCAGTTGTCATGATTATCTTTCCATAAATTCTTTAATCTGCTGATCCATGCAAGCACGGACATCGCCATTTGCTAACCACACCTTGCTGAACTCTACTGTCTTCTCCATACATTCCTGCATGTGCCATCTCGGCTTCCATCCAAACGTGTTCTTAAGCTTTGTGCAATCAAGCTTTAAGAAGTTTGCTTCATGAGGCGCATTTGTCTCAGCACGATTTTCCCACTTAGCCTCTTCGCCCCACGTATTACAGAAGAGATCAACTAATGCTCCTGTTGTCATGCAGTCGCAGTCATCTGGTCCAACATTGTAGTATCCAGCATACTTACCATCTCCATACTGCTCCTGAGCAATCATTAGGTACGCAGCCAAAGGCTCAAGTACATGCTGGTATGGACGAGTAGAATATGGATTTCTTACTCCAATTACATCTCCAGCTTTCATCGCTCTCACGCAGTCTGGAATGATACGATCATTTGCAAAATCACCACCACCAATAACATTTCCAGCACGAGCAGTCGAAATTGCAACATGTCCATCAGCAAAGAAGCTATTCTTATAACTGTGGGTGACGAGTTCCGAGCATGACTTGGAATTAGAATATGGGTCAAATCCATCTAGCTCCTCATTCTCGCGATATCCCCACACCCACTCTTTATTCAGATAAACCTTATCTGTTGTGACGTTCAGGAATGACTTCACTGATGTGCTATTACGAACACACTCCAGAATGTTGACGGTACCCATAACATTTGTTTCGTAAGTATATACAGGATCTTTATAGCTATCGCGGACAATTGGTTGGGCAGCTAAATGTAGAACAATTTCAGGTTGTGCTTCGTCAAACGCCTTCTTAAGAATCTCCTTATCCCTGACATCTCCGATAACTGAGTGGATATCATTTTTGATTTTTGCAATCTCAAAAAGTGATGGAGATGTAGGTGAATTCAATGAATACCCTGTTACTTCTGCGCCAGCATTAGCCAGAATCTTGCATAACCAAGAGCCTTTAAAGCCCGTGTGGCCTGTTACGAATACTTTCTTTTCTTTATAGAACGATAAATCAAACATTTATTAATCCTCCCAAATCTTCCACTGTGCATTACCGCTTACCCACAGATTTTCAAGTTTCTGCTTTTCTCTTAATGTATCCATACACTGCCAAAAGCCCTTGTGAACATATCCTGCGAGCTGCCCATCTTCAACCAACTTCATAAGCGGTTCTTTCTCAAAGATGGTGCTGTCACATTCAATATAATCAAAAAGTGCCGGTTCAAAAACCATATATCCGATATTAATCAGATCACCGTCAAAATCAGACTTTTCTCTAAATGCATTAATAATTCCATTGTTTCCGACATCAACGATACCTTTTGTCTGTCCAAAGTTATACATTGACATTGTTCCAATTTTTCCATGTGCTTTGTGGAATGTAAGTAATTCATCAATATTAATGTCACCAACTGCATCACCATAGGTAACCATAAATGTATCATCACCAACAAAGTCTTTAACACGTTTGATACGTCCACCCGTTTGTGTATTTAACCCTGTATCAACAACTGTAACCTTCCATGGCTCAACATGCTTGTTGTGAATAATCATTTCGTTACCTTTTGTGAAGTCAAAAGTAATATCAGATGTATGGATGAAGTAATTTGCAAACCACTCTTTAATTACCTGCTGTTTGTATCCGGCACAAATAATAAATTCATTAATACCATAAGCTGAATACTCTTTCATAATATGCCACAGTATCGGTTTCTCACCAATTTCAATCATTGGTTTTGGTTTTAAGTGAGATTCCTCAGATATTCTTGTTCCAAAGCCACCTGCTAAAATTACAACTTTCATTTTAATTCTCCTTTGTTTTGTATTTTCATCAAATCATCAACAATCCCTTTATCGATAGAAATATCAAACTTTCTTCCGAACAAATTGCTAGATTGCTCCAAAAAATCGAGATCCTCACTTTTCCAGATATGAGGAGACCCGTGACCATTTCCTCTCTTCCAGTCTATTTCTCTCAAATTAGAGTTTGGCATATTTCTGCCAGACCTATAAACTGTTTGTGAATAATTGCTATTCATAACAAAAGTCTGTATTGCAAACTCATCTGCTCCAAATGTCTTGTCACCATACTGTTTTCTGAAAAAATCTTCGTTAGCGATTAAATCCATTGCAAGATTGTTAGATATACTCCACCAAGTAGAACCATGATAAATTTGTATTTTTCCTAATCTATGTACGCCAAGAATTTTCTGTGCATAATAACCCACTCGATTTATCGATGTAGCAACTTTTTTCCATTTATTCGCTGCATTCCAGTATTTACCCAACAAGGTGTACTGGTCTACACGAGCGCACATCTTTGGATCTGTACATTCATTTGCAGAGATATAATTGGTAAACTGCCCTTTACTTAAATTATTGAACTTATTCATTTCAAAAAAAGTGTCTATTTCATCTATACCTTTTAAAGGCAGATCTGATCCACTCAGCAGATGATAGTAATCATATTGCGAAACCTGTTTTGCCTTTTTCAGTAAAGAAATACTTGCATCAAGAATCCCATACTCTCCCCACACAATTTTTTTTCTGTCTGACCAATATATATGAGATTTTT
>OLPI01000376.1_pt1 | contig 43005 bp, 35 predicted proteins | sample 1672361 | NCBI WGS metagenome assembly OLPI01 (sample SAMEA3136675, study PRJEB25190) | human gut metagenome
AGCGCTTATCTCGCTCGAGCGCGACCCGAAATCGACCGACGCCGCAATCGAATCTGGAATCAAGGCCCTCAGCGATCGCTACGACCGCTTCGCCGAGCGCTACGGTCGCCTGAATGATCCGAAGAACCGCAGAGTCCTCACCATGAAGGGCTATCACGACTGCTCGCTCGGCATCAACCTCTTCAGTCTCGAGGTGCTGGACACCAAGAAGAACTTCGTCCGCAAGGCCGACATCCTCTCGAAGCGCACCGTGCGCCCCCAGGCACCCCTCCCCGACCGTTCGGAGACCCCTGCCGATGCCCTGGCCGTCTCATATGACCGCACGGGCGGCGTCGATTTGGCGCTCATCGGGCGACTACTCGGCTGCGGTGTCGACGAAGCCGAGCAAAGACTCGGCGACCTCATCGTCCGCGATCCGATCACGTCGAGAATCGAGAGCGCCGAGGCATATCTTTCCGGCGATATCGGCGAGAAGCTCGATGCGATCCATTCGATGCAAAAGAAGATAGAGAGCGATCGGGTCGATGCCGGGGAAAGCTCCTGGCTCGAGTCGGTGTCGATTCCCCCTGCCCGCACTCCCGAGTCGAGCGCGGAGGTGGCGAGAGCCGTTGCCGTTCTCACGAAAAGCGGCCTGTGGGACACCTGTGTCCATCCCCTGACGGCCGACCGTGCCGTTATCGCCTCGGCGCATGCCGGCAGCCTCCCCGACAGCTGGCGCGACAGGTCATTCAGTACGTGGACCGGGGAGGCGTTAATCGCCGCCTTGGGAGAGCTCGATGAGGGGGTCCGCGTCTCCACCGAGCGCAGGAACGGCTACATGGTCATATCGAACCCCCTCATCGCGGAGCTTGTCGAGAGATCGCTCGGATATCTGGCAAGTAAACGGGATTTCGCGACCGATGGGATGAACACGGAGGAGGTTCTCTGGCGATTGTCCACCGATCCCCGCGTGGGGCCCGATGTCCTTGCCGTCGCGCTTGGGCGTGCCGATGCCGACAACACATATCAGACTCCCGATCCGATCAAAAACCTGGCGCGCGCGTATGGGATCCCTGTTGCCCGGAAGTCGGAGCAGGAGCCCCTGTCGAGTGTTTTGGCGGCTGCGATGAAGGCAGACCCCGTACCGGCCGAATTCCTTATCTCGCTCGGCTATCGCCAAGCTGGTGACAAGGCCGTGATGAAGACTACCCATGTCGACTGGATGGGCGACGTCGATCAGCCCATTCCCCACGAAGAGCTTGTTAATCCAGACGACCTTGCCGAATACAGGGCTAGACGCGAGCGACATATGGCGGCCTTCGGGCTAACCGAGTCGGATGTCGAGAGGCTCGCCGCGCTGCGCACCTGCGAAGAGAAACTGAAAGCCGTGCTTCCACGTGAGCTGGGTCCCGGGGAGATCGCGGCGACCCTGGGTTCTCCCTGGATTCCCCCCTCCTTCGTCATGAGCTTCATCGAGGAGGAGCTCGAGTTAACTGATGGCGAGATGACTGCGGCAAAGCAGAGGAAATTCGAGGTTGCCCATGAGCCTCGTACCGGAAAATGGCGCCTGACGGGAAACGCGACCGAGCTTTCGCTCGAGGTGCTGGCCAGATACGGCATCAGCAGCTATTCGCCGCTCAAGGTCATCTCGGCCGTCCTCAACGGCAGCGAGACGAAGCTGAACAAGACCGACCCGTCCACGGGCAAGAAGATTCCCGACCCCCAGGGGACTAAGGCCGCATGGGACAGGAGGCGCTTGATTTCGTCGGCTTTCGAGAAATGGGTGTGGGCAGACCCGGATCGTGCAGATGTTCTGTGCAGAATCTACAACGATAGGTACAACCGATTGGCGCCCAGGACGTATGACGGCTCATACCTCACCTTTCCCGGTATGAATCCCGACGTGGAGATGAGGCCGCATCAGCGTGCCGCCGTCGCGCGAGCCGGGCAGGCAGATGAGGGCACGCTTGTGGCCCATGTCGTCGGTGCCGGAAAAACCTATACGGGTATCGCCATGTGCATGGAGGCCAGGCGTCTCGGTCGAGCCAACAAGCCGCTTGTCGTCGTGCCGAAGCACCTAACCGAACAGTGGGCATCGGATTTCGCCTACCTCTATCCAGGGTCGAGGGTGCTCTATATGGGTAAATCCGAGTCGGATTCCGCGGATGCGGCGAGGGAGTTCTTTGGCCGCGCGGCAAACGGGGACTGGGACGCCGTGATCGTATCGAGTTCGCGCTTCGACATGCTCGACCTTTCGCAGGAGCGAAAGGAGGTCTATCTCAAACGCCGAAGGATGGAATTCCTGCGGGCCAAAGAAGATGCGCAAGAAAACGGCGGAACCTTCTCGGTTAAAAAGCTCGAGGAGGAAGTCAAGAAAATCAATGATAAGCTCTCGAAGCTCCATTCTTCTCCGAAGACCGAAGGGCTTTCGTTCGAGGAGATCGGCTTCGACTATCTGTTTGTGGACGAGGCGCACAACTATAAGAATCTCCCTACGTATGGCCTCGCTATTGCGGGAATGACTTCCTCGAAGTCAAACCGCAGTGAGAGCCTGCTTGAAAAGTGTACCTACCTTCGTGAGATCGGCCATGGACGCAACATCGTGTTCGCCACGGGCACGCCTGTCACCAATACGATGGGCGAGCTGTACAACATGCAGCGCTATCTCGCCCCCGAGCTCCTCGAACGGCAGGGCCTGTCGTCGTTCCCGTCCTGGGCGTTCACGTTCGGCACGATAGAGGACTCGATGGAGATCAAGCCCGAGGGCAACGGCTTCCAGCTGAAACAGCGCTTCACGAAGTTCCATAACCTCCCCGAGCTCATGAGCGCCTACCGAACCTTTGCGGACATCGTCACGCAGGAGACCGTGAACCTCAAGGTCCCCGATTGCGAGGAGATCCATATCACCGCGCCCGCCACGCCTGAGCAGCTCGAGGAAGTCAAAAAGCTCGGTCTCCGCGGCGAGCGCGTCCGTGCCAGAAATGCTGACGGCAACGATAACCTCCTTGCGATCACGGGCGACGGCATGAAGGTCGCACTCGACCCGAAACTGATGCACCCCGAGTTTGAGCCGATGGAGGGCGGCAAATGCGAGGTATGCGCACGCGAGGTATTTAAAGTCTGGGAGGAGACGGCCGACATGCGCGGCGCGCAGCTCGTCTTTTGCGACCGTTCGACCCCGGCCTCGGGGAAATGGAATATCCAAGACGATATGAGAAGACGCCTCATCGAGGCGGGAATCCCCTCCGAGCAGGTTGCGTGCGTCAGCGACGCGGGCAACGACCCGGAGAAGAAGGAAACGCTCTTCGAGAAGGTCCGTTCGGGCGAGGTACGCGTCCTCATTGGTTCGACTGAGAAGCTGGGCACGGGCACAAACGTCCAGACGAGACTCGCGGCAATCCATAACCTTGATTGCCCATGGAGGCCTTCCGATTTCGAGCAGCGCCTTGGTCGAATCAGGCGCCAGGGAAACCTTTTCGAGAGCGTGAGGGACTTCAAGTACGTCGCCCAGGGAACGTTCGACTCCTTCCTCTACTCCACCGTCGAGCACAAACAGCGCTTCATCGGGCAGGTCTTCTCGGATAAGCCGTCCGTGCGCAGCATGGATGACATCGATGAGACGAGAATCACCTACTCCGACCTTGCCGCCGTGGCGTCCGGTAACCCCGATATCAAGAGGATCCAGGAGCTGAGAAGCGAGATTATGGCCCAGTCCATGCTCAAGCAGTCTCATTCCGAGATGGTGGCAAACATGCGCCACCAGATCGAATCTCGTTATGAGCCTTCGGCCGCGTGCAACCGCCGGCGATTCGAGCTGCTCGAATGCGACCACGATGTCCTCGAGCGCGCGAACAGGCAAAGGGAGCTCGACAAGGGCGCAGATATCGTAAGGGTTTCGGTCGGAGGCGTGTCGGCGCTAGATCGAGCTAGCGCGATCGGCATGATTCAAGCGGCTGCCGGAGATTGTCCCATCGGCCCCGTCAGGGCAATCGGAGAGTTTCGCGGTCTGGAGGTTGTCGTGAAGAAGGAGCAGACGCTGCTCGAGCGAGACGGCACCTTTCGTTACGACCCTTTCATCGGCCTGAGGGTCAAGGGCACGGCCGACGCGCACTGGTCGAACCATATGCTGCCGTCGGCCACTTCCGGTTCACACACCGTGCTGCAGCAGATGGACGGCATTATCGAGAAGGAGGCGGGCGGTCTAGACCAGGCAAGGGCCCTTATGGAGCGCTCCGACAAGCAGCTTGAGGATGCCAGGAGAATCGTTGTCGAGCCCTGGGACGGTGAGGAGAATCTCGAGAAGCTGCAGGGCGAGCTTGCCGAGCTGGAGCAGAAGGAGCTGGAAAAAGGCCATGACGAGTCAGGCGTAGATGGTGACCAGGACGAAGGCGGCCCCGCCATTGCGGAGACTCCCGTCAGTGTCGGGGGACACGATGGGGGCGCACATCCCCACACGAGCGGTCATGGATTTTAAACGATAGCCACAATCGGCCTCCAAAGGCACTAGCCGCTTGGACGCTATGGATCCGATTGAGGTTGAATGAGAACGGAGACGGGATGAACGTAGGGAAAAGTCTCGCCGAATCGATTGGGGGGGGCAACGACGGCCTACTATCGAGATGGCGGTGGCACCGAGACCGGGATTGCGGCTGACGAGAGGCTGGTCGAGGCGCTCAAACAGGCCTATATCGCCGCCTATGCCAGAAATGACGGCGGCTCGCTGGATACCGTGAAAAATGAGCTCGCGGAGTTCGGTGGAAGGGAGCCGACGACCAATGAGATCTGCGAGGCCGCCATCGCGCTCGCAGGCAAGCAAGCGAAGCAGGATGCCGGGGTCATCTCCCGTATGTTTAAGCTACAGGCCGCATCGCTAGCGGAAGAGTATGCGCCTGCGCTTATCAGGGCCTTCGATGCTGAGCGTGCCCAGAAGGCTGATCTCGGTATCGCGGCAAACAATAAGGAAGCGACAAGGCGAACGAATATTAGGAGGAACTGATATGCATCTTGTGGATGACCATGGGGAGCCATGTGTCCATATATTTAGTGTCCAGTACTTGCCGGCGAACGTTTACTTCACAACACAGCCCCATGACATCCTGCTCAAGGTTGAGAGAGATCCGAAAGGGCGCGAGGGCGTCTTCGTTCAACCCTTCTCACGCGGCGGCATCGTTCCCATGGCCCATGTCTCGCATAAAGTGGAGACCGCTCTCAAGTTCGGATGGCCGGAACTCTCGCACAACGGTTATTTCGCCGTAATCCCTTACCAATGTGATAAAAACGGGTTAACCGGGTATCTTAGGCCTGGATTCGAGAACTTAATGGAGTTCCCTATCCTTATGGGCATCCTCGAGCTCGAGGGGATGGTGGAGAACGCCGAGCGCGACTCTCTTTACGGCACCCTCGTGATCGATGAGAAAACTAACGAGATCAAGGTCGAGGTTCCCGAGGATGTCGATACCGAGTTCAGGTATTGGCTCAGGAACAACGGGGCACACCCCGTCTCATCCAAGGAGATGCCGACGGTTCCCGTTGACCGCGATCCGAACCGAATCTCCAAGGAGGTCGAGGCGATCATCTCGGAAAAGACTCCGGAACGCTTCATGAGATCGCTGCTCGACTCGAAGATCCTGCGTGCTGAGGCTTCGGCGGCAGATGTAGCGGCGCTGAGATCGGGACTCGATGGCCTTTTGGGCCATAGCGTCGCCGGTACGGAAAACCTTAAGAAATCGCTCGATATGAGAGAGCGTTCAACGCGACATTAATAGCTCACAAATCCGTAAGCCCCTGCCCTGATCAGGGGCTTTTCGTTTGTTAGGAAATTCATTTAGTCAGAAATTACATAGTTACGATATTGCACAGTTCCGTTATCACGTAGCTACGTTATGCCGTTGGGGCGGCACCATCGACACCATCAGCGAGGCCAACCTGCAGGACAGTTACATCGAAAACACGGCTTATCGGTGGTGTGTCCTGGAGTTCGTCCCGATCGTCGACACGCGATGGAAGCCCGTCACCTATGGCCACGGCGATTCGAGTTGGTATTGCTGCAGCAAATGGGACGTGCGCTACGACCTCGCTCGCGCCAAGGAGCTGCTGGAAACGGGGCCGCGGGAGTACGACCGACTTCCAGACGGCGGGCCCTACGACGGCCACCCCTGTTGGCAAGCGTAAAAACGGGGAGGGTCAAAAACCCTCCCCGTTGCGTCAGCGGTGTCGACCAGCCTACCTGCGAGTCCTGTAAACCCTGCTTCGGTGGTCTACATCGACAACAAGGATGACGAGAACATCGTCCTCGATATCGACAACTATCCGATAGTCTCCGACCCTGTAGCGCCATAGACCAGACTTATTTTCAGTCAAGCCCTTTCCCATGCTCCTCGGGTCTTCGAGCTGTGAAATCTCATGGAGCTTTGCCACAATTCTTTTGGCGATCTGCTTGTCCAGCTTTCTCATTGATCGCTGGACATCCTTATCGACTTCAATCCGCCAAGCCAAGGCTTTCCTCCAGCTCGTCGAGCGTCACAGTCGCAAGCCTGCCGGCCCTATAATCCTCGACCTTCTTCATTAAGCCGTACTCGTACTCAAGCCTGTCAATCTCGGCAGCGAGCGCTTCTGTCATGTAGAAAGTCTTCGTGCGCCCCGTTGATTTCGCCAAACGGTCGTACCTGTTTGCTAAATCCTCGGGCAGCCTCAATGCCGCGGTAGCAGTGGCCATAGCGCACCTCCCAATCATGCGTATAACGTGTATTACATTCTAGCACATCGATCACCGCAGAGGTGCAAAATAAATGTATTGATCTTCCATCGTTCATGTAATGTGAACTGTAACGAAAGAGGCCACCCAGGACAGCTTTGGAAAATCATGGTACCGATAACTGCGAAATTACGTTAATGCATACTTTCATTTTGAGAAGTTACGGCATTACACAATCACTCTATTACATTGTCACACTATGCCGTAGTTGCGTTATTGCGTAGTTACATTGTCACGTAGTTGAGTCATATCACAGTTCGGCTATTGCCAATACGATATCTCGGTTACGGAGACCATCCTTCATCCGGTCTGTCATTTTCCGGATCATGGACCACGTACCAGCTGCTGCCGTGGTGGCAGATATCGCGCAGGGTTCCATCCCCCATCTTCACGCGCCAGCTCTCGCACACACGGCGCTCCCCCATTACCCATGACCGCGGCTCGTGCCAACCGACTTCTGCGAAGGGGAAGATCCTGCCGTCGTACCATTTGATGCCCCACGGGCTGTACTCTCCGTCTGGCCGGCACTCGACCAGTGCTGTCACGAGCCTGATTGACTTCTTCCCCACGCCGACTCCTTATGCCAATTACTAACGAACGCGTGTTCTATTGTCTCATATCTCATAGCGTACATGCCGGATGTTTTGAAGCCTTCGCGATACAGATTGAAGTGTCACCAGATGGCACCAAACGACCACGCGCAAGAGCCTCGGTAGTGGGATTCTAATCTCATGGAAATCCCTGGAAGAAAGGGCTAAACGGTTATGGTTAAGAAAACTACTAGCATTTTTGTCCCGTTGGTTCCGAAAATGCCAAAAGACGATATGCCCAACGAATCCAGACCGAATTTCGATGACTTTGCTGTTGGTATGGTAACGGTCAAAAAAGATGAGAAATGCCCAGAGACATTGAGATTCGCAAACGATGTTTCCATTAAGACTGAAGCCATGGTGGAGAAAGATGTTCTTGAAACACTAACGGCCTTTTGCGGAATGAATGACAGTACAGGTTATCTGGTGACCGTCGATTTCACCAGGGCGAACCTATCGTTCCGCAAGAATAAAAAGGAATCTAAAACTGATCACCCGCTACCGCGTGGCTTCGATTGTTTGCTTTTGGAGTTTCCCATTCTTGCATGCGCCCTAAAAACACAGGGAATCGAGATTTGTTTGCCAGATAACGCCCTATGCTTCGGTAGTTTATCTCGGAAGAGTCTCGACTATATTAAACACTACGCAGGTAATTATCCTGGTGATTGCAGGTTGCCCCATCGCCTTTTTGATGAAAGAGCCACTATTGTAGGCAAGGGGTCAGAATTGCGAGCCCTCTGCCATCTTTCCAAAACACATGGCCTTACGACCTTTAGCCCGGATTATGCTGAGGACATGCTAGACACCACCTATAGGAAGGATGTCTCTGCCAAAGAGAAAATTAGACTAGTTCTAGATTCGGGGTCTTCCCCTGATTTCATTCGCAAAATGAATGAGGCGGGCTTCATCTCGGAAGGGGTTCCCGCCCAGTACCGTGACTCGATTCTCAAAAAGGCGCGTGAGGTATTCGATACCGATCTCGAGATATGGGATCAGCGTGTCGCGCCGATGCTCGAGGAGCATCTGGGCGTTAACGAGCCGTGGGTTGTCGGCGACTTCTATGGCAATCCGAGGAAGGCTGAGCTTAAGAGCGAGCCGGAGCCAGCGGAAAGGGTTGTCCCGGCACCCGCCCGCGCAATGCCCGTATTTAGACCGGAATAGCCATGAGTGCGCAGATGCGCTCGCTGGGCAACTCTCTAATCCCCCATGGCCATGAGAATCTTTTGGAGCGAAAATGACTCCCGTTACGGTCAGCGTCGTGGAGAGGCCCGGTAGGGAGCCGAAGTTCAGATGGATTGTGCTTTCCGACGGTCGTAGATTCCAGGTCCGCTCCACGGGCGCATCTGTCCCCTGCCCCGGGCGCAAGACGGGCTCTCTCGCCCGTATCTGGAGCGTGGAGATCGAGTGGAAGGGCAGACCGGTCCACCGTTTCATCGTCAAGGACGGTGATGGCTATTACATCGTGCGCGCAGGAGAGGACTCCTAGAGGGCCTCATAATCCAGATGCGAGATCGGGTAGGTGTTCTCGTAGACGTAATCCGATGAATTCGATGACTTGATCTTCACCTTTACGGGTTGGCCTTCGTCTTCCAGCAGAAATGCGGTGCAGACTGAAATCGAGTAGCCGGGCTCGAGTGTCTTCGAGGCATTCGGGTCGCTGTATTTCGTGCAATGGGACAGCTTCACGCCGTTTTGGTAGCACGAGACGTAGGACACCGGTGCCCGTCCGTCATGGTCGAGGTTGTTCTCGAATGTCATGCTGACGAGCAGGAATCGATACTCCTTGCCCCTCGAGTCCGTGACGACCCTCTTGTAGACGCCATCGACCGTAAGCCCCCTGGAGGCATCGGATGAGTCCGTGTCCCCTATGCCTCCGAAGGAGAACGCCTCGTCCTCGCTCTTCTCGGATTTCTTTTTCTTCTTCGAGTCGTCCGATTTATCCGACTTCTTGGCGCAGCCGCATCCCATGAGGGCCATCGAGCCGATACCTGCCAGGACGGCCCTCCTGCCGACGTTGACGCTACCCATACGTTATCACCCATCAATCCATTTCATATCACAACCGATAGAGCGCGTATCCCCTGCCGCTCGCCGTCTTCTCGGCGCCGGGACAGGCTTTCTCCAGGCGTTTCCCATGGGAGTCCATCACGATTGCCCATGCCCAGCCGTCCTCCCTTAGGCGCCCAAAGCCGCCTTCCAGGCTGTCAACGTAGAGTCGGTAGTCATTGGCCGCGCCGTCCCCGGCGATTGCCTCAGACCAGATCTCAGGCCGCATATCGTATGTCACGGGCACCTCGGCCCATTCGAGGTAATTCATCACGGCGGCGTCCTCGGACCATATGCGACCGGGGTTGTCGCCCAGGGCCTCGACGATCTGCCCCATATCCGCATCGATACCGCACCAACTGGATTCCACTCCGCTTGTCTCGGGCTCGATTGAGTGAAGTCCGCTGTTGATGACGGAGAGCGCCATGACAAGGCTCAAGGCCATCCTGCCTGCAATGAGCAAACGATATATCTGGGGCTCGAGTTCGTCCTTGCGCCCGGCAGATACCGCGACGATCAGAAACGAGACGGTCCACGTTATCCAGAGGCACCTGACGGCGAGCGCCCCGGCAATTGCGGACGCCAGCCAAAAAGCCAGAAGCCATCTGGGCGGGAACCGGCGCGCGAGGGCGCACGATATGGTTGCCGCGAGGATCGAAACGCACCAGAACAGGGCTGCCGCCGGCATCGCCCACACCGGCTTCAGCTCGAGGATGACCCCACCGTACGATGCTGCACCTAGTGAGCGGAGCACATAGAGCGAGCCGTCGATTGCATACGGGTTGACAAGGGATTCCGCTGCCATTCCGGCAATCGCCGCAAGCAGGGGCAGTCTGGACTGTGACCACGCGCGGAGTGCCTCGCATGCATTGCTCGGCTCGAACTCGCCCTCTTCCGGAAGCAGGAAGCACGCTGCGGCGGCGGCCGGCAAGGGCCAAAGCGCAGCCTGCAGATTCACCGACAGCAGCGATACTACGGGAAGCCCAAGTAGCAAACGCTTATCGGCGCCTCGCCGCCACTCCAAGCACAGGGAGATTGCGACAAACAGCAGCGCTGCCGTCCAAAGGGACGGACGGATGGACAGATACGAGGCCATGAGGGTAAAGCCGAGCGCACCGATCAGCAACGGTGCCCAGGGGTAGCGTGGGTTTTGCGCCAGCCTGGAAACGGTGCCGGTATAGGCCCACAGGGCGAGCGCGGCAGGTATCGCCACGGAGACGGCGACGCCCGCATAGCCCGCGGCCCTCCAACACAGGTAGAGCCACACATCGTGCAGCCACTGCTGGAGCACGATACCCTGGCCGGCGATTGCGGTGAATGGGTTCGTGCTCGGGACGCCTGATTCGACGACCACGCGCCCCGAGGCCAGAAGGAACCATCCGTCCGTATCAAGCGTCCCCGCCGACCTGATGGTGGGAATCAAGGCCATAACGGCCATTGACAGGATGACGGCGAGCGCCGCTGAGGCACAGCGTACGATCTTCGCTACCTTAATTTGGTTCAATCGAGTCTCCTGATAGAGATCGGGCGGTCCGACTCGGTGAACGTCCCGGGTGCGACCTCGATGCCGCCCACAGCCCCCCGCGGTGCGAAAAGGATGCGCCAGGGGGCGACTGAGGCATCGAGCGAGACTACCGGCCAGGACTGATCTGAGGGGTCGAAACGGCCAATCCAGCAGACATCAATCGGGACGCGCATGAACAGGGTATGGAGCGACCTGCCCCTTGCGTAGACCATGCCGGTGGATTTGCCGATTGACTTGGCGCCCATATACCCGATCGCCTTGTCCCTGAAGGACTTGGCGATCTTGAGGGAAATCGGGACCTCGGCGCCGGACCGGGTGGTGGCCACGCAGGGGATATCGTATTCGAAGCTCATGGGCCGTCTCCTACATGAGAGAGGTGAACGTCTGCGCGATCTGGGCCAACACGGGGGCGAGGACGACGATTAGAAACACCGGAAGGATAAACAGGATGATCGGGAAGAGCATCTTGGTACCGAGCTTCTCGATCTCCGACTCGACCTTCAGGCGCCGTTGCTCGCGAACCGTCTCCGCCTGGTCGCGGATGATGTCGACGAGAGATCCGCCCGCGCGCTCGGATTGCGCAAACGAGGCCGCGAAGATCGTGAGGGACGGCACGCGGGCTCGCTCTGCGAAGCGAAGGAGTGCCTCGGTTCGCGATGAGAAGCTGGCCTCGTTGGCCACTCGCTCGAAGCCCTGCGCGATGGCGCCGTCCATCTTGCTGCCGACCGTGTGCAGGGCGAAATCGATAGATGAGCCCGCCGACATGCAGATTGCGAGCAGATCGAGGGCGTCGGGAAGCTGTCGGTCGAGCTCGTCGCGCCATTTTGCGCGCTCATTCAAAAGCCACAGCTGCGGGATGGCGATTCCCGTGAGCGCCAGCGCGGCGAAAATGCCTAAACCCTTTGCCCCGCCGACGAAAAGCGACGCGACGAGTCCCGCCGCCGTGAATCCCGCAGCGCTCGCGACGCGGAAGGCCCAGAAGGTCGCCGGCTGCATGGTGGATCCGGCGCGGTCGAGGGAGTCGCGCGTCGAGTCCATTACGGTGCGCGAAATGGGAGCGAGCCTGGAGACAACGTTGGAAAGCTTGTCGGCGATTCCGGGAAGCGCCGGGGAGGCGTCCTCTTCCGCAGGCTGCTCTAGGCCGAAGACGCGTTTGAGGGCGATGTCCACTCCGAGGCCCGCGGCGATTCCGATGAGGATGATAATGAAGCCAGTTGTTATTGATTCGAACATCTGAGCTCCCCTAGTCGTACCTGATGTTGCTAATTTGCTTCAGCACCATGAAACCGATGATATCGAGCGCTATGCCAACGCCCAGGCACGCCCACCCCGCAGGCGTCATGAAGAACTGCCGGTGCATTTCCGAGGCAACCGACATGAGCAGCAGCATGACGACCGGTGCGAAGCCGACAATCTTCGCCTCGAACCGTGCCGAGGAGGTCTTGGCCTCGGCCGAGCGCTTCGCCTTGACCTTTGCCCGGATGGCCTCGCCGACACGCTCCGTGATCTCGGAAAGCGAGCCGCCGGTCTGCTGCGATACCGATACGGCCGTTGAATAGAGCCTGAGGTTGGAGCTTTTGGTCCTTATTGCCATATCGTCGAGTGCCTGGTCGATGGGGCGTCCGTTTCTAAGGTCGCGCTCGAGGATGGCGAACTCGGACTTCAGGGGCTCATCCATGTGCTCTGCGACCGGTGCCACCGATTGCGCGATCGAGGCTCCCGTTCGAAGGTTCGATGCGATAAGCGGCATCGCCTGTCCGAGCTGCTCCTCGAAAAGACCCTGCTCGGCCCCGCGCTTCGACTTCACCCAGATCGGGAAGGCAGCGATTCCGAGTGGGAGCGCGGCGACCGCTCCCGCTGTCGAGCCCATTGCAAGGATAAAGACCGAAGGCGCGAATGCGATTACCGCCCATAGCTGTGCCGCCTCGGTGGTGGAGAGCTGGGGCGCCGCGCCCTGGCACACGCGTCGCAGGGCGCCGGCAAGGCGGTTTCCCCCATCTTTGTCGGATGGATTTTCCGGAAGGGGCCCTGCTTCTGACTGCTCACGCTCGATGCGAAGCTTTCTTGCCGTCAGGAACAGGATTATTCCCATCAGCACCGCCGGCAGCGCGGGAAGGAGGGCTGCCGGGGAAATCTGCCCGCTCATCGACGGAACCAGAAATCGTCATCGATGTACACGCCGCGCGCGAAGAGCTTCTCGCGATGTGCCGGGGTGATGCGCTCTCCGGTGGGCATGAACTCTCCAAGCACCTTGCCGTCCTCGGAAAATCCCGTTTGCTCGAAACGCATGATGGTGCCCATGGTGATGACGTCGCCCTGCATGCCCTGGACCTCGGCGATCTCGGTGATCTTGCGCGAGCCGTCGATATCGTAGCGGTTGACGAAGATGACGAAGTCGATGGCCGAGGCGATGAGCTCCATGATCTGCTCGCTTCGCATCTCGGTTCCGGTCTGCTGGATCATCGAGCGCAGGCGGGTCATGGCCTCGCGCGCGTTGGAGGAGTGGACGGTCGTGAGCGAGCCCTCGTGTCCCGTCATCATCGCCTGGATCATGTCGAACGCCTCGCCGCCGCGGCACTCGCCGACGACGATTCGGTCGGGGCGCTCGCGCAGCGCGTGTATTACGAGCTGCCGGATGGTGATCTCGCCCTCGCCCTCGATATTGGGTCGGCGAGCCGTCTTGCGTACGACATGGGGCTTCTGGAGGCGCAGCTCCGGCGCGTCCTCGATCGTTACGATGCGCTGGTTGTCCGGGATGAAGGACGAACAGGCGTTGAGGAGCGTCGTCTTGCCCGAGCCGGTGCCGCCTGCGATGACGACGTTCATTCGGCCGAGTACGATCGCCTCCATGAACTCGAGCATGCGCTGGTCGAAGGTGCCGAGGGCCATGAGGTCCTCGGGTTCCACCGCATCCGGTCGAAACTTACGGATGTTGAGAATGTTGTGGTCGACGGCGATGCCCTTTGCGGTCGCCGCGACACGGGAGCCGTTGAATATCGCGCCGGGGCGGTTCAGGATGCAGTCGCACAGCGGCTGCGCCTCGTCGCAGCGGCGACCGTCGGCTGAAGCTATGCGATTGATGATGAACTTGACGTGGTCGTCGTCTTCGAAGGCGACGGGGACTCTCTGAAGTAGTCCAGCACGCTCAACCCACACATCGTCCGGGGCGTTCACCATGATTTCGGAGATCGACGTATCCGGAAGCAGCTCCTCGATGGGGCCCAGGTAATATAGGTCGTTGAGGCCGGCCTGGATCACGGCATCAAAGGAGTCGTCGTCCAGACGCGACCCCTCGGGACTGGAATCTATAATCTCGGCAAGGAGGTCGCGAGCGCGCGAGTCGCGCTGCACATCGCTCTCGGAGGCATCGTTGGCGGCAGTCAGGATCCCCGTCGCCTGACGGACGGCCTCGCGTTCGATGCCGAGCAGATCGCTATTCAGCATTTTGCGCCTCCCCCGTCTCGGGAAGGGCCACGAGTCGGATGCCGCTCGCGCTCGAAAGGGCGAGGGCCTGGTCCTCAGTTACCTCGATTGTGACGTTGGAGTAACCGTCTGACTTGGAGCCCGAGAGGTTGCCGTCCAGCGCCAGTACGCGAATGGAGTCGGCCACGCGCACGGTGCTCACGACCTGGCCGTCGTTCACGCTCGCGAGAACATCGACCTTGTCACCGACCGAGAGCAGCGGCGAGAGGCCGGTCGAGCTGTCGAGTGCGACGGTGTAGGCAACGTGGCCCTCGGTTACGGCGGTGGTGATGGAGGCGGGTTTCTTCGAGCCTGATACGGAGGAGAGGGAAACTGCGGTCCCCGAGGTCTGCTGCGTCACGGACTGACGGCCCGCCACATCGGATACCTTCTTCGCCGCGTCCTTGGGCGCAAACGCCGTGGGCACGCTTGCGACCGTAAGGTCTGCCGAAGTGATGACTTCGCCGGGGACGACATCGCGCGTGACGGTGACTACCTTGACGGTCGACTTCTCGAGACGCGCGAGCTCGCCATGCGCCTGAGTCCATCGCCAGCCCGAGAAACCTACCGTCACGACTGCGACGGCGATCGCCACGCCGGCGACGGCGGCGAGCCTCCGGTCCTTACGCGTTCCCCCGGCTGCCGGCCCGCGCTGCCTGCGAGCGGTCGCGGCACCTGACGTCGACGTGGTCCTCTGGCCGCCCTGTGCGGGCGCGGGGGCCGCGGCGGGCATCTGCGTCGACGTGGTCGCCCCCATGGCGGCCTCCTGCGCCATGGCGCGCTCCAGTTCATGGCCGAGCGCCTGCTTGCGCCCGCGGAGCCGTTCGACGCTGCGCATGCGCCCGGAGTCGATGGCCGTGCGCATTTCCGACTCGACTTGGGCGATTTCTGCCCTTATTTCCTCCTGGGTCCGTTTTTTCATCTTTAAGATTCCTTCCTGGGACCTAGGAGTCCCTTAAACGCGAGCGGTGGAAAATGGTTCGCTCTCCAGTGTCAGGTGATACTGGCCGCACTTTCTCTGCCGCCGCACAAACCATCTCGAAAGCCTTTTTGGTTGAGCAGACCAGTCTCTGACGCATCGGGTCGCACATCGGGCTCGAGGGCTCTTCGGCCTGCCGTGCTATTCCGACATATAAAGAATCGCCCCGCGCGGCCGTCTGCGCAGGGCGATTTGGTGCCATTGGGTGACAATATGGCGTGCTGTGGCGTGTTGGCTGGCGGTTGCCGCCCGTCGATCAGGGAATCATGTCCCTCACGGCCTTGGAGAGAATTTCGGGCGCATCGTCGAGTGAGCATGCCCCCGTTTTCGTCGAAACGCTACCTTCCTTGTCAATCGTGTACTCGCACCAGCCGTTACCGGTGTCGGCCGGCCGCCATACCGTCGTGGACGAATAGGGATGTAGGGTCCAGACGGCGTCCGAGCGCACCTTGAGCTTATCGATGCCGGCGAATCTCGCGAAAGACGACGGCCAGGTTCCCTCAAGGATTACGTAGACGCCTGCGTAGCGATCGGCTGCCCCGCAAAGGCTTTCAGGGGCCTCTACGTAATAGACCGTGGCCTTTCCGGTGTAACCGTTGGCCTTGAGCATCTCGAGAACCTCGGAGCGCGCCTCATCCCCCGGGTTCTCGGCATATTTGACGGCATTGGCCTCACCAAAGCAAGACTGTCTCGTGCTCTCGAGAAGCGAGCCCTGCCATGTCCTGTAGGCGAGTGCGCCGCCGAGATCGACCGCGAGGGCGATGAGAAGGGAAAGGGGGATGAGTAATACGACGAAGAAGGTCGTGAGCTGCGCGCGGGCTCCCCTCCCCCTGAGTGTGCGGCACTTCATCTAGATGACCTCCCAGTCCGAATAGCTGATGTAGGAGCGTGTGATCTTGCGCACGGATCTCTTTCCGAACACGTTGTAGGGTGCTGGGTAGTCGTAGATAATCTCAGCCGATACCGTCACGGTCCTTTCCTCGGTCCTGAGGTTCTCGGTGCCCAAATCACCTGCAACGGTGTTTCCATGGCCGAGGTTCTCATCCGAATCGATGTTGACCGAGGCGTTCTTTACCGTGAGGTAGCTTGGGTCAATGTCGGCCGATGCGCTTACGAGCTTCTTCACGAGCGTGTCGGCGTCCATAGAATCCCAGCCCGTGGGAAGCCGGTCCGCGAGATGTGCGAGGGAGTAATCAATCCTGGCTCGTTGGTAGCCCGTGAACCCGAAGCCCAGGATGGCGAGGATGACGGTGAGCGCTATCGGGAATACGAATATGAATTCAGTGGAGATGAGTGCCTCGAGCGGCCTTCTGTTACGCACCATCACTTGACCTCCGATGAGATTGCCGTTGCCGAGGATGACTCGGGCTCAATTTCCGCAAGGCCATCGAAGACGGCCAGGGTGAATACGCGGCGGCATGGAATTTGGACATTGACCGTGACGGACTTGCGCTCTATTGAAGAGTCCCTGGACTTGTCCCCAACCCTTAGCTTCACGTCTTTGGACGAAAGCGCGCCGCGCTCGATATCCACTGTGCAGCTGCCATCGAGACCGATAGCGCCCCTTACGTAGGATTCGACTTCAGAATCATTCTTATCGGGGTTCGCCGCGGCGTAGCGCGCCCCCTCGGATGCGGCCGCCGATGCGAGGGCCTTGCACCGGCTCAGGTTCGCGCAATCCACGACGAGTGCGAGCATTGCGATCATGATGGGGAGTAGGAGGACGAGCTGGGTCACCATGACCGCCCTGAGTTCTGTTGGTCTTGACCTCATAGCAGATTACCTTTCAAGATTGCGATTATCGTCGCCCCGACCAGACTTACCGACAGCACGGCGTTATAGGGGACGTTGTCTTTGAGGCGCGCACAGGCGGGAATGAACCTGATGGCAAGCTCAAGAGCGCACGCGCACAGAAGGTGGATAGCGAGAAACTCGAACACCGTTCCGACGGACAGCACGGCCATGAGGGCGATGGCAAGTGTGAGATAGTCGCCGGCGTGCCAGGAGATGCCCCCGATACGCTTCATGGCAAATGAAATCAACGCGAATACGGCGGCGCAGGGAACGGTGATTATCGCCCACGTATATGCTCCCCAGGGGGACGACACGGCGCCCGAGACCGCAAAGAGGATCAGCATGGGCACCGGTGCAATCCTGAATCTTATGTCCTCCTGCCCAAGCGCCACAGAGGTCGCCAGCAAGACTGCGTAGGGAACCGAGATGAGCGTTCCCACCCATGAGGCAAGCAGGTAAGGGTAGACAAGGGCGATTTCTGAGGCCAAGGGAGGGTTATGGTGGCGGAGATATGCTCCGGTGTCGCCAAGCATGGATAACTCCGCGCCGATACATCCTTTACTCCCCAGGGAAATGAGCGTCGAGGGGCTGACGCCGTAATTAACTGCCTCCCTCTTCACGGCGTCAATCCATTTGTCCCTATCGGCGTCACCGGGTCGTGCCTGGAGCATGGCCTTGTCCTCATGCTCCAGCGCGGCGTAGCGCCAACGCTGATAAAGATGGGAGGCGCACCAAAAGCCGCAGCCGACGGCTAATATGGTCGCCAATCTGACGCCAAAAGACACGGGAGCCTCCTCGATACAGGCATGGGAACTCATATTTAATTCTGTAGTCGTGTTTACTCAAAATAAGGCCTATTTGGTGCCACGTGGTGACAGGTATATATCGAAACGCAACCTATGCGGGTTGGACCGCACCATGGACACCTACAAAACTGCGGAGCCTCCGTCCTGAGGACGCCTGCGGACAGTTGGCGGCTCAATCGCGATGCGTATGGTGGATAGCCGATCGATAAGGGTGCATCCGAAGTAACAGCTGCTCAGGAGCTAACGTCAGACAGATATAATTGCCGTTCGAAATACAGTACTTGCGAAACATCACCAGATAGCCAACGCCATACACCTGAGGAAAGATACTGCTCGAGGCGCGGTGCCTGCGAGGCCCGTTACAGTCGCACTGCTCGTCGCAACAGAATGAGTATCTGTTCGAAGCGCGGTCTCGGCGAAGTGCATCCCGTCATCTTCCTTTTCGGAAAAATGGTAAGCAGCTGCTCGAAGCGCAATGCCTATGAAGCTCATGTCGCTTTCCGTCAAGGGCGGGAGAAGACAAGAAACAAATTGAAGTGAGTTGCCTACGAAACGCATCGAGCAGACAAACCGCATTGATATGCAGCAAGTATCTACTCGAAACGCTGTGCTATTGCCGCGTATGTGCTAAATAAGCTGGGGGCCGTTCCGGTAAGCGGCTGCTCGGAGTGCATTTCCTGCGAAGTATACCCCTCTCGAATTAAGGAGCTCCGAGCAAGCGGCTGCTCGAAGTGAGGTATCTATGAAGCGCATGATTCTGCAAACGTTAAAGTTGGATATGGCGATGCTTGACGTGTCGTTTTCTCGAGGACCACGAGCGCCTTCTGATTCTCTTGACAGCGGGAGGCGAGTGCAAAAAACGCGACACCTACAAAGCTCGCGGGTGAGAAGCGGGCCCATCTGGAGGGGCAAGTAGCTGCTCGAAGCGCAGTACCTGCGAGTCAGCAACCATACCGTACAGTCGATGAATCCTGGCAAGCAACTGCTCGAAGCACAGTTCCTGCGAAGTATTAAGAGATTTAAGAAAAGTGGTTTCAGCGGTAAGTAACTGCTAGAAGCGCGGAACCTACGAAGCATATGGAGCGCTCCAATGGAACATAGCCCGGCAAGTAACTGCTCGAAGCGCGGTACCTGCGAAGCAAATCCTTTCTCTCGACTTCCTAAACAACAGGCAAGTAACTGCTCGAAGCGCGGTACCTGCGAAGCACGTACGCTTGCAGCAGCTTCACAAGCTCAGGCAAGTAACTGCTCGAAGCGCGGTACCTGCGAAGCAAACAGCCCATCGAAACGGAAGAAGCCGAAGGCAAGTAACTGCTCGAAGCGCGGTACCTGCGAAGCAGCAGTCGGTTAACATCTATCGCATGGACAGGCAAGTAACTGCTCGAAGCGCGGTACCTGCGAAGCCCCATGAACACGTTCAGGAACTGCGGGAACGGCAAGTAACTGCTCGAAGCGCGGTACCTGCGAAGCGATACTCCGTGATGCCATTCGATATGACGGGGCAAGTAACTGCTCGAAGCGCGGTACCTGCGAAGCGCTGCGAGATGTTCTTACTCTCACGAATCCGGCAAGTAACTGCTCGAAGCGCGGTACCTGCGAAGCCGGAGAATCGGCATCGGCTGGCAAGCGCCGCATAAGAGCAGCTACTGAAGCTGTGAAAGTTGATTTAAGGGAAGAAAAGGTTCCGACGATTTTGGGAAACCATCTTATTTCCGCCCGGAAACAGGATGGTTGTGTGAGTTCTGGAAAAACCTGACAGCTACCGGATCATCGGACAACCGGGCTGTCAAGCAATAAGCCTTATTTGAGATTTCAAGGTGCTCACACCAGTTTAACGGTTTAAGCGGTGCGGGAGAAGAGAACCCCGTCTCTGTCTATATGCCACACCGGAATCTCGGGATCGGTTGTGTTCACCTCCCGATATTCGAGGAACAGCAATTCCAGACCCTCATGCCGCGCCTTTCGTGTTATCTCCAAAACATCAGCCGGATTGAGTTTGTCGATAAGGCCGATTACGGCAATTGACGGACTCAGCCCCGTATCGCAAACGTAATCCATGAAAGAGAGGAATCTCCTGAGCAGGGTACCGCCCGGCTCACGGTGCGGTGTCAGCGAAAGCCATTTGGCGAATGATTTGATATCCCGCTCCGTGTCCCCTATCGGATCCGTTCGAAGCGAAGCCCCCAACTCTGCAATCAGCTCGTCGACAAACATCCTGATCTCATGTGCCTTGGTCGCCAGGGGCTCATAGGCCTCGACCTCGGCAGCCATCCTCGACGCGTAGGCGCCGACAAGCCTCCGGTCTTGGAATGGAAGCTCGATCAGGCTGTCGATAAGGAGGATATCCTTCGGCTTGATCTTTATCTCCCCGCGGTATAGGGCGATTCCAGGCTCCCCTTCCCCCAAAAGCGACGCGGTGCATCGCGATAGCCCGTCGAAATCATCGAAGGAAATGACTCCGAGCCCATCCGGTAAATCGATAGTCTCCCCTATCGTTTCAAGCTTGACGATCATAAGACGATGAAATCCTCTCCGGTAACAAGGTGCCCCTCGTCTGACGGGCTTCCGCAAAGCGTGAGCATCGAGCAGAAGGAAATCTCGGATTCCCTGAGCACCTGCACCAGCACGGCTTCGGGAATGTTGGCCTTGAGGCGCAAGATCGCCGCCTCGGCGTTCTTGGAGTCCACTGCCAGGCGGGTGTAGACGGAATTCTGCAGCCTCGTATAGCCGTCCCTGACAAGAAACTGCCTGAACCTCGAGTACTCGTGGCGGTCCTGCATATCGGCTACGGGGAGGTCATACATGACGATTATCCTCATAAACCTTATCCTCCCCCGCTCCTCATCAAGGCATTCCGGGCGTCGAGATCCCATCCACATCGCCAGTCCCTTCCATCACCCGAAGGCACCCATCTACCCAAAGGTCGATGACGTCCGACACCCGGTAGCTCCCATGGCCATAGGGGATCCTGTCCGCGAGTGTGGACGCAAGGAGCCTCTTCACGGACGGCGTGAGCTCGCAGGGACGCTCCAGCTCGACCTTCCGGTCGATCAGTGGCCTGAACGGCTCCATGAGGTCGCAGGCGAGGTTGTAGGGGTTTGTTTTGGAGTGATGGTGGATGCCGACTTGGTTGAGATAGCCCTTCGCCGCGATCCTGCACGCTGTATGCGAGAGCAGGATGGAATAACCATAGTCGAGGGCATTGTTGGTCGCGTCCGCGTGCGGTGCCCGGACGAAACCAGTACCGAACAGCGCCTGGAAATAGCGGCGGGCCCCGGCGGCCTCGCGCCCGGTCGAATCGTCCGCGCGGACCTCTCCCGTATAGGACGCGAGCAGCTCGGCCTCCTGTTCATGGCCCGACATTTCGAGGACGGAGGCCTGGTTATTCAGCTTGCACTTGACGATCTTCTTCCACAGCATCTTGCGCGGCCAAGCGCCCCAGGACATCTGAGCGAGGACTTTGGCATTCGTATCAATCGTTGCCGCGGTTAGCGGCATCAGGATTGATGCCGGCATATGCCGGCTATCGGTGAGGATGACGCTGCAACCCCTTGCCGCGAGCTCATCGAGAAGGTAGGTCGATATGAACGCGGCCTTCCCGTCGATAACGATACAGTCGAGCTCGAGGCCCGCAACAGAACGGGGCGGGGGTCGCCGTCGCGGTGAACGGCGACCCACCCAGCCTCATAGCGCAGTTTCCGGGCGTTCTCTATGAAGAGCGTCTTACCCAAGGGTGGAAACCCTCTCGTGAAGGCCCGCCGCGGAGATGTCCACGATGACGAAGCCCGCCTTGGGGTCGTTGATGATCTTATCGAAGGTCATTGAGCACGTGCCCGCGAACGCGCTGCCGCCGAGGGACCTCACGTCGGCGGTGCCCCTGATACCGGACAGGAGCTCCACGACCTGGACCTCGGATTCCGCTACCGCTCGGACGGTCTTGGCAATATCGTCTGCTTCCGCATCGGAGAATACCTCCTCCGGCGTCTTCAGGGCGCCCAGCTTGAGCACCTTGGAGACGCGGGGGAAGTTTACCGGAGCGAGCTCGAGAAGGCGTGCCCACAGCCGGCAGAGAACCCGGGCATCGGAATCGAGATCGCGCCTGGGGCTCGGCTGTTCGCCGTCGACCATGCGCTCGACGATCCTGAGCAGGCGGGTGTCGGACGTATCGAGGGCGAGCTGGCGCACGGGGCCGGCTGTCTTCTGGCCCTTGATCCTGAAGCGCTCCCCGTATGCCTCGTACACGGTCTCCTTCAGAATCCTATCTCGGACGATGCGGACTAACTTTTCGCCGGAGTCCCTGCACAGCGAGCGGGCATAGAGCTCAATGAGGGAATCGGTGGCCTTGGCCGCGATGGACGTGGGCACGGGGGCGAACCTGAATAGATTTCCCTTCTTACCCTCGCTCTCGTAGATCATGAAATAGGCGAACGTCTGGGCGGAGTAGCCGCCGAACAGGGCCACGTCACGGTCGCCCTTCACGGGAATGAGCTTCGTCTTCGTGTCGCGCGGTGAGTAGACGGTCTGCTTCCAGAAGGCCCCACCCTCCTCGTAGGGGGCAAACGTCACGCGTAGGTTCTTCCAGGAGCAGGCGCGCACGAGCCGCTCGCGCTCGAAATCGGAATCCCACAGCACCTCGGCCGTGTCATAGTCCACGAGGTCACGGAAGAAGCCGCCGGAGAAGAAGTCGAGCTCGGAATCCGCCCCGCCCCGGCGCTCCTGCTCCTCGATATCGCGCATGGTGCGCTCGTAGAAGGCCCTGTTGTTCGACCACATGGGCGCCCTCGTCTCGATGAACCTGCCGGTCGTGAGGGCGATCAGTGCATCGTGTGCGTGGTAGTAGCGGTTGGCCTTGCGGCTTCTCGGGATTCCCGCGCGCCTCCTGACCGAACTGGCGACGCCGGCCTTCACCGGCACGACCTTGACGCCCGCGTAGGTGGCCTCGAGGACCGCGGCGATGAGCTTGCACTCCTGGCTCGTCTCTGTCAGCTGGCGCCCGACGATTGACTTCAGCATCCTCTCCGAGATCTGCGTCCTCATGAGCGCGTTGAGCTTGCGCTCGGTCATGAGGCCCACGCGGCGCAGGTGCATCCAGAACGGCGCCATCTTCCTCTGGACGGGCCGGGGCACGATGATGGACTCCTTCTTATCAAGGCTCTCGGCATACAAGACCAGTACCTTGTTGTCGAGTGATTCGTCCTTGCGCACCGATCTAGGAAGGATGCGGTCGACGCAGTAGTCGGCTGATGCGATGCGCGCAATATCGATGGGCCTGCCGGAGTAGAGGCTCTTTCCCGCCTGCTTGAAATAAAGGTACAGACGCTCGTTGATCTCCTTCTCGTCGAACATCCCCAGTTCGCGTAGGAGCCTGGCGGCATTCAGGTCGCGGCGCGCGTCCTCGTCAAGCGCCTTCAGAGCGGCCTCGATCTCCTGGGCGCGGCTTTGCGACCTCCTGCCCTTCAACTTGTTCGATGCGGTCCTCGTGACCTCGACGTAGACCTTGGCCGGGGCACAACCTGCCACCGAAGTCATATCCTCGATAACCTTCATGGCCTGCGAGACGCCGCGACGAAGCGCCGGGGACCCGGGCAGGGCGTCGATGCCGAGCTCGCCGGCCTTTTCCAGCGCGGCTGCGTTGGCCTCGTCGATCTTTGCGCGGAAGCCGAGCTCGGTATCGCTTAAGGCCTGCATCAGGTTCATGGACGCGCCGCGGAACCTGCCGTAGGGCGCTCCCTGCTCGAGGACGTCCATGATACACATGTCGCCGCGCGCGGTATCGGCCCAAACGCCCGTCAGCAGCCGCTCGGAGAGCTGGCCCCAGCCCTTGAGGCGCTTCGCGCAAAAGGCCTCGATCGCATCCTCGTCAAGGACTTCCCCGTATTCCTTGGCGATCTTGCGCTTCAGGATGGAGCGCTCCTCGAACACGGTATTCCAAAGGATAAGGTCCTCTGCCATGGACTTCTGGGCCGCAGTGAGTGTCTTCACGCCGAGAAGATTTGCCATCCAGGCCGATACGGACAGGCGCGACGTCATCCTCTTGGCGTCGGATACGCCCTTGACGTGGGGGTGAGCCATCGTGAAGTCGCGCGAGAGGATGTTCTCAATCCGGTTGAGGGTCATGACCGACCCGTCCGATGCGGCCTCGACCACGGCCGCCCTCATCGCGGCATCGAGCGGAAGCCAGTCCTGGCCGTCCTCGGTGTAGCGGATTCCCGCCAGCTCGTTCAGGAACCGGAAACGCTCGTAGATGAGGGAGTTCGCCGGGAGCACGTCCTCATCCACCAGATAGGTGCACTTGCCCGTCATGCGCCGGCTGAAGGCCTCTGCGGCCGCATCGGTATCGATATGCTCCTCGTAGTTCCAGGGTGCGATAAAGGCGCGCTCATGCCCGGGAAGACGGCGCGACCACGCGAACCTCGCCTTGCCGTGGGCGTCCACGGGTGCGGCATAGGAATCCAGCGGTCCGACGTAGTACGGGATCCTCGAGGTCAGCACCTTCAGGATATGCCGGCCTGCGTCCTTGAGCCAAGGGTAGAAGCTGCCCTGCTTGTCGATGATGCGGCCCACGACCTCCGCATGGAGCTGGTAGGGAATCGCGCTGTTGTCCGCGGTGTGGATACGGCGTAGGAACCTGTGCTCGCCGAGGGCGGCGACCATATCGACGTAGGCCGGGTCCGTTACGGCATCCGTGCCCTTGAAGAGCCTCTCGACCCTCTTCTTGAACTCCTCGTAGGGAATCACGTTGAGGTCGTAGGCCGTATAGCCCATGTTCCTTTTCGCGCCGTCGAGCTTCTTCACGAGCACCTTGTCGTACCCCCCGCGCCCCGACCTCTTGGGGCCGCCGAAGAAGTCCCTATAGAGGGTGAGGCCGTCCTCGTCGGGGCCGTCTGCGGAATCCGCGCGGACGATATATTTCAGCGCGAGGTCCTTCAGGGTGCGCAGCTGGCGCCCGTACACCTCGTACTGGGCCACCTGGTTGTGCGAGAGGGTCTTGCCGGGCGCGAAGGAGAGAAGGCCCTGTAGGCGCCATGCCGAGTAGAGACCCCTAGCGGCCTCGATGGTCGGGGCGAGACGGTCGGGACAGTTGGCGAGGAACTCATCGAGCGCGTCGGCGTCGGACACGGAAACCTTGCCGATCTGCTCGCCCTCGAGCGCGAAGGCTTCCATGTTCGCCTTGTAGCCGGCGACGAGGTCGCCCAGCGCTTTTGACTGCGCGCGTGCGATCTTGGCGTCGATATCGTCGCCCGCCACCGAGACGGCGCCGGACACGGCCTTCTGGAGCTCGCGTGCCGTCCAGGAGCCGCCCATATCGGCAAGCGCGCCACCGTCGAGCTCGATAGCCTCGCCGCAGGCCTCCCCCAGGGCGTCGAGCTCGCGCACGAGGGCCTCGACCTGAGCGAAGGGGTCTGAGTTCGCCGACGTCACGTCATGGCCCTCCATGAGGAAATGGCCGCGTCGCACGACATGGTTGGCGACGGCCCAGAAGATAAGCCTTGGGTCGCGGGGGGTATCTGATTCCATGAGGTCGACGTCGAGGTGCGCGAGCGTGGGATAGCCGTCGAGAAGTCCCTGCCATGCAGCGGCGGCGGGATCTGCCGCGATATCGTCGCGCATGAGCTTGTAGGACATCCTGCGCCTGACGAAGAATTCCGGATCCGTGGGCGCGATCGCCGGGGCGAAGATACGCTCCATCTCGCGCTCCCTGCCGCGTGCGCGCTGGAGCCTGCGCCTCGCCGTGCGCGGCATACGGGCCTCGGAGGCGTGGAGCGCCTCCTTGAAGCAGCGTGCGCCCATCACGGGCTGGCCCTTATGGTAGAGGACCTCCCCGTACTCGTCTGTGGCCACGAACCCGACGCTCGTGCCGTCGAGGTCGATTCCGGCATACCACGGACCGTTGATATTTTTAAGTTTCCTGGCCATGAGTTCTCCTGTGTGATATAAAGGGATTGTGAGTTGCTGCTCGAAGCGCAGTACCTAAGTCGAAATACGGCTTAAAAGCCACAAACTGCCTTAACAGGCCGCCCCGTATGGGGCTTTTTCTTTATTCCGACATTCCATAGGCATCTAGAGCAGGTGCTCCATGACGGTACCGGTCGAGTCGGTGCGGAAGCGGATGCTGCCCACCGTGTTCTCGTGGATCATGTCGCCGGTTGCCACATCCACGTAGACGGCATCGCTGAGACCGCGCGACACCTCCATCTCGGTGGCGCCGGTCTCGGAGTCGATGCGGAGCTTCCCGACCTGGTTGCGCACGTGCATCTGGCCCCTGGAGTCCAGGCAGCGCTCGACCGTGCCGCTGCCGGCCTCGGTCAGGCGCACGCTATTCATTTGGAAACTGTTCACAGTTACCCCTCCCCCTCTGCAAGAAGGCATGAGGCCGGGCCTTTCCCGGCATTGGAGGGTTTTATCCAATTATAGACTGACGTCGGGACGTTCCCGATAACGATTCCGAGCGTCGCCGGAAGGCCATGCTCCGAGCATCTCGACTTCCAGCCGAATGGGCAAAGGGCCTTTCCGCAGCGAAGGGGATAGCCGAAAAGAAACCCCGTCCCAGGCTGATTCCGGGACGGGGCCAAAAGGGGAAGGCAAATCGAGATATTACATGAGCGGGTAGCCGTTGGTGCCGATCTTGCCGACGACATTGGTCGCCATCGTGATGACATTGCGGAGCTTGCCGGAATAAATCGAAAGCACGGAGACAAGTGCGAGGGCAAGCAGGCCGATGAGGATGATCATCTCGGTAGAGAGCACGGCACCGAACTTCTCGTCAGCTGCACGACGGAAATTGTAGGTCTTGGCCATGAGGTACATGGCCATGGCGTTCATGGTTCCAGAATCCATGATGCACTCCTTTCGGTTGGGGGTTCGAGTCTTCAGCCCCCGTCGACACGATGGGATGGACCTCCACCCCCAAATAAGATTTTGCCCCGCGAAATGCATCAACAGAAAGTAATTTGGTGCCAAGGGGTGACAAATGGTGACATGGAAAACGTAGATAGACCACTACGTACGCGGCCGTACAACATATGTTCGACAAGATTTAATGACCTCCTGGTCGCAGGCGCCACAAAAGGCCTATCCGGTGCTGTGATAGAGTCGGGGCAGCTAACGGCGAGGTCACCAACTAGTGAGAGGAACGGCGTATGGCATGCGTGCGTGTAACCGGATCGGCCGACGAGATCGAGCTTCTTGCGCGCTCGTTCAGAAAGAATCCGGTGCTTCGCCGCCGGCTCGACGGCATGATGACGGGTTATTTCGAGGCGCGGGCCCCGAAGGTTGTCTGCCTGGACCTCGGAACGACGGGGCCCAACCCCGTTGAAGATGAGATCGTGGCCATCGCGATCGTGGACTGGGCGGGAAATGCGGTCCATGAGGGGAAATACAGGCCAAGTCGTATGGAGCTATGGCAGGCGGCATCTGAGGTCAACGGGGTGGCTCCCGACAACCAGATAGACCTTCCCTCCTTTTTCGACGACCAGGTAAAGATCAGGGAGATCATCTGGGGCGCAGACGAGGTTATCGTCTATAACGCTTCATGCGTCATGAGGTTCCTGGGACACAACGACGCTGCGCCCGCCTCAGGTGCCAGGGTCACAGATACGATGTATGAATATTGTCAATGGCTCGGGGAGACGAATCGTAACTACAATCGCCTCGCACACATTGAACTGACTGATGTGGCCGATCATATCGGCTACGACCGGCCGGACGGTATGAGCGCAAGCCTAGCCAATGCCCTCGCCTGCCTCGCCGTCCAAAAATGGATCGAGCGGCAGCGGCGTGAAGAACAGTAGGCTCTCTGGATATCGGGGCAACACGACACGCCATCGAGTTTGGCGCATTGATGATTTCGTGGATGATTGCTTCGAATTATGCTTTGCAGTGACCCCAACAATCGGCAAGACGCTCTTGGAACCCGGTTTGGAGAGGTGAATGGATGGACGTTAACGATTTTATGGCGAAGCACGGTCTCACCGATGCCGACCTCGAGCGCATGGCCGCCCCCTATGAAGATGGCAGCATTGAGCCCGAGCCTGACGGCAAGGTATTCAGCGGCTCACATCTTGATGCAGTCGGCACTCGCCGTGTGACGGTGGTTAACGATGAGAAGAATACTTAGAGGGTTTGCTGTCAGATACGCTACTCCTCGTATTTGTTTCCCTTCCCGCAATTGCAATCCTCGCAGAGTGTCTGCAGATTGCTCATTACGGACTTCCCCCCGCGTGAGACGGGCTTGATAAGGTCGACGTGGAGCTTCACCCCGTCCTCGCGCCCCCGTCCGCACTTGACGCACCTGAAGCCGTCACGGCGCAGCACGTCATAGCGCATCGCACGCGTGACCTTCGCGTGCTCCTCGTCATTAGCCATACGCCGGTCCTGATACTCCAGGCGACGCTTTTCTCGTTCCTTTTTCTTCTTGGACTTGCGATGCTCCTTTATAAGCATCGTCAGAATCGTCTCTGCCGCCCAAAGCACGATGGCAAACTGAATAAGTGGCATGAGCGACTGGAATACCTGGGTATAGACATCGGATGTATCCATAGCGTTCCCTTCCGTTGAAGACAGACGCTTCAAGCATAAAATCCCGTAAACGCCGCCACTCTCCCACTTGGTGCCATAAGGTGACACCTGACCAGGAACACTTGTTCATAGCCGTCCGCCCGACCGCCTTCGAAACGATGATTGGAACATCGAAAGATCGGACGGAGGGAGAGATATGGCCGAGGAGCTTGACCCTAGCATGCTTCCGAATTGGCTGAGGGACATGGATGACGGCCCGTCGATAAGGCCCGGTGCAGATGATGGCGCCCGCTACGGCCTCACATGGTGCGGTAGCTTCACAGTCCACGGCCTCGGGTTCCAGGCAATGAATGGGACGACGACCGATTTCGCGATGGCTTGGCCCATCGGCAACGGGGCCTGGCAGGTATTGCAGGACGCCTACGACATCTATGACCCCGTCGCCGGGCAGGACGGCTATATCGAGACCGACGATCTCAACGACATCATGCGCGAGAACGGGTTCCGTTCCCTCAATTCATTTACTGCCGCAAAGGGCGGGGGGTGGCGCGAGAGCCTTACGCGCGCCGTCGCCGCAAGGTGGTGCAGGGAGCGATACTCGGTCCCCCTGACCTTTATCGATGGGCCCTCGGCTCTATCCAGGCTCGTCTCCTGCGCCACCGCGTTCGACCCGTATTCTGACAGGGCGCTCGTCGCCACCGCGATCGAGCGGGAGATGGTGCGCCAGGAAAACGCCTACAACATGGCCGCATACGCCAACGCACGCGTACTTAATAGCACGCAGCTTCGCTCTATCGCAGTCGTTCCGGAAAAATCGGTTGGCCATGGGATGGGAGTGGCGGCGGAAGGCCTTCGTCGCCAGCAAGGCCCGTGGGTAAACGGCCACGGACCCAAGTTCGGGCATTAGCGACAGAAGGGACATATGCATGTATGAGAAGGTATGGAGTGGAGATGTTGATGGATACGAGATATCTCTCGATTTCATTGAACATCGCGGTCTGTTTAGATACACCGCGAAAAAGGATGGCGTGCTCATAAGCGACCGCCTTTGTGCCGACCCGGTCGACGCCGGCCTCATGGATGGCCCCGGTGTCATGTATAATTTTCAAACACCCTTCGTCCCCAACGGCTCGGAAATCGAATTCGAGGGCCGTTTCGCGCCCTTCCATACACCCGAGGAGATCGCGAGCGGCACCTGGCTCTCCCCCGCCGACTGGCCGCAAGACCGCAAGAGGGCGGCGGTCGAGGAACTGGATTGCCGCATGAAACGGGTCGGGAGGTACACTTCGGGCCAAATAACGCTTGACGAGACATACTTAACCTTCGGTCTCATCGATTGCTCGAAGCGCCTGAACGCCATGTTCGGAGGTCCCGACAACTGGCCGAAACGGGCATTTGAGCTCCTGTTCACCTCTACCGGGTATAAGTGTCGCACGCTCCACAAGAGATTCTCCTACAACGACTCGTTTGGGTTTGGCCATCCGAGCGAGATTCCCCCGGAGGTTGCCGAACAGATCCGCAGGGCGGCGACGAGGCGGGGGCCGATGATAGGCTATGGTAGCGCCGTGTCCACCCTATGCAGACAATCGAACACCGAATACGGGGGCAACGCCAGCTCGTTTGAGGTCCTGCCCTTCGTTAACGCTGCCGAGTTCATAGACGAAATCCGACATTCCGACAGGATTACCGTCGACCTATATGCCGATTTCAATGGCGACGACGTGCCAATAAAGCACCTAGGTAAGACAGCCGTCTCCCTTAATAGCCTTGATGCCGAGAGAATTAGGATAAGTCTGAACAGGGCCAGCGAAAAGCATGGGTACTATTGGTCGATGAGGGGCGAGGATCCCTCATCCAAGCTGAACTTATCATTCTCCACCTTCGAGCTGACTGAGTTGGTCGCGGCCATCAAGTCATGTGCCGACTGGAGCCTGTTCTTCAACCATCAGGTCCACTTCCCTGACCTCGGATATGGCCTCGACGCGAACGGCGATTCAGATCGCATCCTCCTTGCCTGCGGCATGAGCGAATGGCGCTCGGACGACGCCCAGGAGTGGATGGCCGTATCGCGATCGAAATCAGACCGCCTCTACCATATCGTGCGTATCGACGCATGGGATTCCTACGAAGGGCCCGAATTCGAGGTCACGGAATCGAGCGCCACGAAGATCTACCCGAGCGACCTCATCGACCAGATCGCGGCAGACCATAACGAGTTCAGGGAGACTGATGGCGTGCCGCCCTTCATCAACGCCCGCTATGCCGCCCAACTCGAGCATATGCGCGAAGTCTACCCCCTAAAGCAGAATACCCCGGAGAAAACGCCGGGCACTGCGGCATTGAAGGACGGCCTTGCGAAGCTCGAGAAGAAGACTGAACCTCAAAAGTCACCCAGCCACAACAAGCGACCGGGCTACTACACCTATTGATCGAAAAACCGGGGGAGCCGACCGCGACGCTTCCCCGGTTCCGCTTCCGAGCGGGCGACAGCCTGCAAAATCACAGTTGGAGCGGAGCTTTTTGGAACCTTTCCCGCCCGCTATCGCCGGTCCCCCTATTTCGAGCTGACGACGCCGTCGGCTTGAGCCAAAGACCACTTGATGTACAGGACGGTATCGCGCTTAGCCGTAATCGAGCCGGTTGGCGCGCCCTGCTGGCTCGCTGAAGTCAGCCAGCACATCGGGACATACCGGCGCCAGGTGCCGTCGGATGTCTTCCGGTAGACGTCTTCGGGTTTTGCCGGAGCGACGCGCTCGCCCCAATAGACGGCCTTATGGGCGCGGCCATCGTCACCGATGGCCGGCAGCGTGATCCCCCCGAGGGAATGGGACTCACGACCCTTGCCGTAATCGGGAAGCTCTAGGGCACCCGATACCTCCGGAGCGTTGTCGCTCGCAGCAGAGCGATACACGGCCCCCTCCTCGGGAAGCAGCGAGCCTTCCGCATATTCGATCCTGACCGTGCAGCGGTTGCGGCCGTAAAGGTGGAGCTCCTCGCCCGCCTTGAGCTCCGATCCCCCATAGGGGCTCGTCAGCCCTGTATCGTAAAACCAGCCTGTAAAGCCCGTGCTCTTCTCTTCGCCGAAATGGTTGTTCAGGTTGCATCGGTTTTTCAGCGCGGCCGCGGTGGCCTCCGCGCTGGCCGCGTGGTGGCCGACCCTGGCCGTTTCCGTGAAGACGATCGAGTCGTCATCCACTCCGTCGGCGTGATAGACGACCTTTACCCCTGCGATATGGACGGGCCCGGCGCTTACGAATCCATGGAACCGGTGAACGAGCGGTGAGTCATGGTTGGCCCCCTTGCGCAGTTCAGTCGGAAATGCCTGCATGACGACACAGGAGAGATAGCGGTCCTGCATATCGGCGAATTCGTCTTCCGTGATGTTTAGAGTCCCACCGTCACGCGAGAAATCCCGCAATACCACGGCTCCTTCCGGTTTTGGGATCAAATCGACTTGGACGCACCTCAGGTCATTCGATGCGGTGAGGTCGCCTACCCCATCAACTGTCGGCGCATCGAGTCCCGTTCCCGAAACGTAGCCCGCCGTCCAGCCGACGTTCGAGTTGAACGCCCTTACCTCGAGGTCGAAATGCAGCGAGACGTCACCGGTGAGCCAGACCTTGATGGCGCTCCAGCGCAGGGACCTCCCTCCCTCGCCCACTGGCTCCCCGTCGGCCGCGGCATCGCTCCACCCGCCGCCCTTGGCGAGCATGCTGTAGCGGATCGATCCTTGCCATGGCGAGCCCTCGAGGCGAAGCGAGAGCGCCTCTATGCACATCAGCTCGGACATATTCATGCCGACATGGCGGTATGCGGCGCATTCGGGCATGTCGCCGAAGTTCGACAGGTGGCATGTTCCGATAATGGAGGCGCCTGAGCAGCCGTCGGGCACCTCGTCGGTTTCCGATTGGTACCAGCGATAGGAGAAGTGGGTCGGGGCATTGCCCCCGTTGCCCTTTTTGACATCCGACCAGTTCCTGCACGGGCTACATGTGAGAAGCGGGTCCGAGCAGGCCACGGGCTCCACGCGAGTCAGCTCGGGCTTGCCGTCGTTCAGCGTGAGCGAGCCTGTGAACTGCACCTCCTTCACGACCCATGCCGAAGCGCGGTCGCCCGCCACCCCATCCTTGTAGCCGCTATGGAAGAGGTTTAGCTTCGAAGGCTTCGCGACGGTCGCATTCGGCCTATTCACGCATAGGCCCGAGGCATCGCTTATGATGGCCATCGCGCCGTCGCCGTACAGGGCACCCCCCTCGGAAAACCTCTTCGTTACCCACCATGCGCTGGCCCTCGATTGGACGCCCGCGCTGTTGATTTGAAAGGGCTGGGTGCAGTTGGTATGGCTGAATTCCTTTCCGTCCCATGGCCCGCCCCATGAGGCGTTCACCGCGCGGGATCCATCGGCCACATGCGCCGGTCGCATGGTCGTGAGAAAGCCCGGGACGGGTCCCCAGTCGGATTGATAGGTGTCATCGCGGACCTTGGTGAATTCGGTGAGGAACAGCTGGTTGAAATTGCCGCCATATGCCTGCTGATAGATATCCGTCGCATCGGTAATCGAGGCGTCACGCACGTCCCAGTTGAGCGTGTCGTCGTCCGCGGCGTGGATGCGGCACACGATGCCCTGGATATCCTCCGTCGTGAGGTAGGTATGCTCCACGGTGGATGATAGCCATCCCGTCTGGGAGTGCAGGGCGTCTACGATCTCGTCATGGAAGACACCCTCGACGTGGATGTTGAAGATGTTCAGGTCCGCGGCCCACCTATGGGTCGCGTCTCTCGATGTCCGCCTGTACCACTTTCCCGTGTCATGGTACTGGTAGTGCTTCCATCCGGTATCGTGTCGGCCGGTGCCGACCCTAAGCTCCTCGTTGGTAAGGTTGCCATCGAAGGTGACGATATTGTTCTCCTGCTCGTCCTCCTTGATTGCGCCGAGGTTGTCATGCTCCCACGCGTACCATAGGCGCTGGCCCCTGGGGTTGTAGTTGTCGTCCCCGCAGGCGGTCAACGGGTAGAAGGAGAGGTGGAACCACAGCTCGTTCTCGTAGTCGCATTCAACCTGGAGGTTCAGGGCATAACGAAGGATCTGGACGTAGGCGTAGCGGAAGGCGTACCACTCGGTCCATCCGTTTGCCCAGCCCATGCATTGGTTTATGGGATTCGACCTGCCCCTGCAGCAGTTGATCTTGCCGTTGAGCATCCCATAGGCGTCCCAGGCGCCCTGCCCGATAGCGGCAGTCTGTCCCCAATAGTCCCACCCGAGCGCCGTGTCGGCACCGAGCAGGCCGAGCCCTGCCGCGATCGCCAGGGCCGCGAACAGTCCTCGTCTCGTAATGGGGGTATCCCCTAAGGATGAACCATCGCTCTTCCCGCCATCTTGTTTGTCGAACCTCATCTATGCGCACCTCCCGCCAGGGACATGCGCGGGCTCGGGGCGGAGGCCGCACCTCCGTCCCGAGCCGTCGTTAGTTCTTTGTCGTGGCGACGCCGTCCGAATCCGCATACGCCCATAGGGCGTAGACGGTCGTGTCGCGTTCCATCTTGATTGTCGAGAGAGGCGTCCCCCCCCCCCGCCCTGTCGGGCATGTAGCCCTTGAAGACGAGGCGGCGCCACGTCCCGTCCTCGCGCTTGGCGAAGACGTCCTCGTAGCCGGCGAGCGTCACGGACTCGCCGCGGTAAAAGGCGGTATGCCCCACGCCGCCATCGCCGATTGCCGGCAGGTCGATCTTATCGAGCCTGTGCCTCTCGGCAAGACCGGTGAAATCGGGCAGCCCGAGCGCACCGTCAACCGCATCCGCGCCATCGCTCGGCTTTCTGCGGTAGACGGTCCCGGCGTCGGGCTCAACCGATCCTTCCGCGTACTCGATGCGCAGCGTGCAGCGGTTGCGCCCGTATAGCTTCAGTGCGCCCTTCCTGGGAATCTCGAGGGAGCCGGCTGGATCGCGCAGGGCGGCGTCCTTGAACCAGCCCGTGAATCCGGTGGCCGCGTCCTTGCCGTAGTGTGCATAGAGGTTGCAGGGGTTTTTCCCGGCAGCCTCCAGCGCGGCCACGATGGGCGCGTATCGATCGCCGGGATGGACGTTCTTATCGACATATACTCGATGACCGTCATCGATGCCGTCCGCATAGTACTCGACGCTTGCCGACTCGATGAGGCAGGGCTTGGATATGACGGTGCCGCGATAGCGGTCCGTCCATATGCGATCGGTGTTCCTGGAAGGAAGGCGAAGGGCCAACATGGCGGCTGCGTATAGGCACCCGGAACCGAACTCCTCGGTCACCTCGACGTTCTCCTCGGCGCTGAACTCCCGCACCACCCGCGCGCCCGTCGGCTTGCGGATAAGGTGGACGTTCATGCCCGAGATCTTGGTATCGGAGCTCCCGTCCGGCTCGGGACCGCATGCCGGTGCCGTCTCGAGCGTCAAGGGCTCGTCTTTTGAGTTGTGGACGTACACCGGGTCGCTCCACGCGCAGGTGCCGCCGAGCAGCTTGGTCCTGACCACGAGGTCGTACTCATCTGCGATGTCCCCGGTCAGCCACACCTTAACGCGGCTGATTATCTCGGTATCATAGTCCCCATTCGAGCACACCTTGGACCCGTCGGCGCCCTCATCCCATTCGCCGCCGGTGAAGCGCTGTGCCGCATAGTGAATCGATCCCTTGAATTTCGAATCCTGAAGACGCATCTCGAGGCTGAAGATGGAATGTCCCCCATGGGGCCAACCGATATGGCGGTGCGAGTAGGCCTCGGTCTGCTGGCCTCCCCATGTCGCGACTCGGCAGGATGCCATGATCGCGGTGTCATCGCTTGCGACCGCCTCCTCCGAGTCCGTCATGTACAGACGGAAAATCGGGTAGACGGGCAGTTCGCTCTCGTTTTTTGCCCCCAGGACATATCCCGCCGGCTTGATGCTCTTAGATTCGTCCTTGAACTTGTTGTGCCACCCCAGAATCTTCAGGCTGTCGCCGACCTGGGCCTCGTCCTTGGATAGCCCGACGTCGCCGTGGCAGACGACCTCCTCGAGATCCCATTGGGCGTTTACCTGGGTCGCCCAGAGTCCCGGGCACGCCGGATTGGACACGGCTACGCAGGTGCTGCTGTCGTCCTTGGTAACCCCCCAGGTGTCGAGCCTCTGCCCGTCTGCATCGGAGGTGATGAACCAGCATTTGTGGTCCGTCTCGTTCGTGACAGCGGGCTCATGGTGGACCCACCAGGAATTTGTGAGGTTGGTCGATTCTGGATTACGCCAGATTTTTGCGTAACCCCGCTCCATGGTGGGAGAGGTGTGGCCATAGTTATCCAAGCCTCGATCGAGACCGGGGCCGATCATGTTCGCGATGCAGAAGGTGAAGCATCCCAGGCCATCGGATTTATTCGGCCAGAACATCCAGTTCTGATTGACCCCGTCATAGTCATGGTAGAGGCAGGTCGCCCGACCGTTCTCGTAGCGGGCGACGGGGACGTTGTTCTCATAATACCCCTGGACGAGGTCGACCCTCAGGTTCGGCGCCGTGACGGGGATGATCTTGAAGATGCCGCCCATGAGCGACAGGTCGTTTTCGATATATATCTTATCGGTCTGGACGGACATGTCCCTATCCTTCGGGGCATTCTGCGAGGAGACGATGGCCGATGAGGGCCTGACGTTGTTCTTCCAGCAGTTGAAGATATCGATATGCGCATAGACGTTGTGGCCGGTCTTTGCCTGCCTGCGTCTCAGGAATGTCGACCATCCGGGACCCTCATAGAACCCGTGGTAGAGCCATCCGTAGGCATTCACATGGCGGTCCTCGCCCTCGGAGCCGTCGTTGATGAGGTTGCCGACGAAGTTGCCGACCGGCACGCCGTCGATATAGCAGGTGCCCTTGTTGTCGTCGCCGTCATCGCGTCCGAGCCAATATCCCCTCCAGGGATTGGTCGCGCAGTAGGAGGTGCAGTAGTAGAACGGACGGAAAACGATGTGGTCATAGAGCTCGTCGGACCAATCGCACTCGAATACCATCGCGAAGGCGTAGCCAAGTCGGTGGCTGTAGTCATTGTAGATATTCCACAGATCCCAGTTGTTTGCATAGCCGAACCAGCGATCGTTGGCGCCACGGGTCCGATCCGGATGCGTCAGGTCGCCGCTCTCCTTGCTGGGTCCGATATAGCCTGCTCCTAGCCCAAAGTCGACGGGCGCATAGGCGAGCGCATCGCTCGCGCCCATCAGTCCGAGGCCGGCGGCGATGGCGAGGGCCGCGAGGAAACCGCGGCGCGAGACCGGCGTGGATATCCCCGTTTCTGATTCGCCGCCCTGGTGCCGTGCGTTATCCCCTGCAAGTCGGGTATCGGTTGCAATTTTACCGGCTGAACCAGTGGCCGCCTTTCTCCAGGAACCCATCTCAGTACTCCCTCGATTTGACGGCGGATAGACCGCAGCAGGCCAGAACGGCCAAATAGACCCCCGCATGGCACAGGTCGAGCCTCAGCACGGCGAGTGCGCAGGCCGCAAGGCCGAACACGGCGGTGAGCGCGTAGAATCGCCAGTCATCGACCTTGCGCGCTATGAGGGCGAAGATGAATATGGCCACGGGGATCCAGATGCCCTCGACAGAGCCCCGCGTCAGATAGAAAAGGACGGCGCGCCCGCCCATCGTGGGAGCTATGTTGACGATGATGGAATAAGCGGAGAAGGCGCAGGAAGGCAGAAGGGTCGCTGAAGACACCAGCGCCGAGAGGGAGAGCTCCTCCTCATCCGGCCCCATAAGAGAAAGGTTATCCAGCACTCGATATCCTCCAAGGAACTACGGTTGCCATCAGTTGCTCGGGGCCTTGTGGCGACCAGCCCGCCACAAGCCCATGGTCGCCTGTGGGCATTCGGCCCCATCAAAAGCGTAAATCGACAACCCGCATGGTGCCGGGCAGTTTGGTGCCACGGGGTGACAGGACCAGTCATGGGTTGCTGCTATCCTGTGTAAAATGCCGTCAGGAATCGGCGCGTCTATCGGAGCATGCAGATATATGTTGAACAGGTTATTCAGTTTGCTGATCGGGGCAAATAAAGATGGGAAACCCGCCGATAGCCCACATGCGAATAGGCCCCTGAGCCCGGAGCTGCAGCGGCATTTCGTTCACAGCTATATCGATCAGGTCGGGTTCGAGCGCGAGGGCTCCGTCCCGAACGGCGTGTATGAGACATCGACCGTCTCTTTCGTGTACAACCATGAGCGGATCGAGGGCAGCTCGCTCACAGAATGGCAGACGAGGACGATTTTCGAAACGAGGGACGCCGTCCTCGCGGACACTACCACCCCGGGAAATGTCCGCGAAACCGCAAACCACACGAAAATGTTCGATTTCCTTTTCGATTCACTGGATAGGGAGCTCACTCCCGAACTCATAAAGGAGATCCACCTGCAACTCATGGACGGAGTGATGGACGTACCCGGCCAATGGAAGGTCTTGGGGAACGGAGTGGGAAGCGTCATCACCGCGCGACCTGAGGAGGTCCCCGCGCTGATCGACCGCCTTGTCTCCGAATATAACAAGTATCAGCCGTCCCTGGAGAATATCGTCAGGTTCCACGTGCGATTCGAGACGATTCACCCCTTCCCGGACGGCAACGGCAGGGTCGGAAGGGCAATTGCCTTTAGAGGGTGCCTACGCGCCGGCCTCGTCCCGTTTATCGTGACGGACGCGTCCAAGGATGCCTACTACGACCCTCTCGATGAGTTCAGGGCGGGAAAAGCCGACCCCCTTCTGACTTACGCTGAGGATATGCAGGTTGATTTCGCTTCCACGGTAGCGCCAATTCTCACCGACCGGTCACTTTCGGATCAACTGCTCGGTGAGCTTGGCGTGAATAGGCCGAATTTCGATGAGGACGCCGGCTTCGTCGGCCCATCCACGAAATCGCTGAAGTCCAATCTTGCCGCCGCTAATATGAACAGAACTACAACCAGTTCTGATAGTAAGACTGTCCGCACTCGTCGGATTTAGCTTCAGACATTCGTTGGGCCGCTCTTATCGAGCGGCCCTCTCCATGCGTTAATGAACGCTCGTCGCAGTGTTTACACTATACAAACGCCTGTATCTCCACCCTGTCATCCCATGCCTTGGTTCCAGTTGAATTCTTCAATCCTGTCGCTCGACTTAGCAGTCGACAAAGCGGACGGGGACGTCCATGGGTAACGAATCACGCGTCGTGACCTTGATCGATCCGAAACTCGAATTCAGCACCTTCCGATGGGCGATATCGGCGGGCATACGAAAATAGTCCTCGCTGTCGATATGCACGGTGCAGGTGGGCCACCCGCCGCATGTGACGACAACCAGCTCCCCCACCGCGGTGGCGCTCTCGAGGAATTGACGGACCGTCATCTCGCGGCGCACCGAATCGGCGCCCATGTTGGGATCGGTTTCAAACATATAATTTCCTCCGGTAACTCGTTGACGAGGGCGCATGCGCGCCATTGTATTCGCGTCGTCAAAAGGCCGACCGGAAATCTGTACCGTTCAGTTTACTACAAGCAGCCTCACCGGATCCGAACTCACCTGAACACTTGTTCCAAGCGCGCAGCGCGGACACCTCTCACGGTAGCGTGAAAACGATAGGTCTGATAAGTACCGCAGGCGCGAACTGTCACCCCGTGGCACCAAATCGGCAGGCATAGCGCCGGTGCCGGCGGTACGTTAGACCATGGGGACGCATACCCATAAACGCAGCCCGAAACCCGCGTCCCCTCTCCGGTAACCGAGAGAATGGAGCATTCATGCGACCTGGAGGAAAGATGAAGGAGTGCGCCGGCAAGCTCTTCCGCCGCATCGGCGCCCGTCTCAAGAAAGGCGCGGTCCTCGGCACCGGAGCGGTGCTTATCGCGAGCCAAGTGCTATCAATCGTGCCGGCTCCGACTGCCGCTTATGCCGCATCGTCTGAGACGATTACGCGCGGCGAGCGCGTGAACTACGGCGGCTTCTACATGTACAACTCGACGACCTCGGAGGGCACGCCGGCGATCTGCCTCGACCCCGCCAAACGCCATCCGCTGGACGCCTCAGCGGCCCAGGCGCAACTTCCGATCGAAAGCGACTGGTCAAAGTGCTATACGGGAGGGGGCAGTGAGCAGACCAAGATAGACCGCCTCGACGGTATGGCGAGGGTCCTCTACTACGGCCCCACGGGCCCGGGTTTCGAGGAGGCGAAGGCGAAGGGCCTTTGGAACTTCAACTGGTACGACGGCACGCCGCTGGACTACAGCAAGATGCTTGCCATCCAGCATATCGCGCTCTCGGCGCTTTCCAAGAGCTCCAGCCAGTACGGCATGCAGGGCACGACCGCCGAGTTCCGCAACTGGTGCTACAGGACCATTCTCTATTACAACGGCAATATCAACGCGGGCACGTTCCTTGCAAATCTGGACAAGAATTTGCCGGGACCCGCACCCCAGTCCTTCAAGGACACGATCTACCTGGTCAACTACGGCACCGGCACCCAGTGCCTCATCACCTTCCACAACAAGGGCAAACTGAGGCTCAAGAAGGCGAGCTCCAACCCCGGCATCTCCGACAACAACCCGTGCTATTCGCTCGAGGGCGCGACTTACGGCGTCTATTCCGACTCCGGTTGCACCCGGCAGGTGGGAACGCTCACCTGCAACGCCTCCGGCGACTCCAACGTAATCGATATCGCCCCGGGCACCTACTACGTCAAGGAAACCAAGGCGGGCAAGTCCTATGCACTTGATGAGGGGATCCACCAGGTGAACGTGTCGGGCGGCCAGACTGCCACCGTGTACGTTACCGACGCGCCCCAGAACGACCCCGCCGACATGCTGGTCGCCAAGGTCGATAGCGAGACAGGCAAGGCCTCCCCGCTCGGCGCCGGCACGCTCGCGGGCGCGGAGTTCACCGTCAAGTACTACGACGGTTTCTACACCCAGGAGAACCTGCCAGAGAAGGCCACGAGGACATGGGTTTTGAAGACCGATGAAGATGGTTCAACTGGCTTGTTAGCAGCAAAACTAGACCCATCTACTTATTTTGTATCCGGTGATTCCTTCTACACAAGCGCTGATTCAAAACGGTATACATTGTCCCTTGGCACTGTAACGATCCAGGAGACGAAAGCCCCTGCCGGATATCTCCTGAGCGACAACACCGTCCACCTTCAGCAGATCACCTCGAACGCCTCCTCCGAGTTCGTCTCGACCTTCGTTGAGCCCAGCGAGGACGCCCCCACCGTGCGCGAGCAGGTGAAGCGCGGGGACATCGCCTTCAACAAGGTTCACGGCGAGGATATGACAGGACTCGCGAACGTCCCGTTCAAGATCACGTCCAAGACCACTGGTGAGAGCCACATCGCGATCACCGATGTGAACGGTGTCCTCACGACCGAGGCCTCCGCCTGCCCGCATACCCAGAACACCAACGGCAATGATGCCGCCCTGAACGCCGACGGCACCGTAGACGAGTCGAAGCTCTCGATTGACAACGGCCTGTGGTTCTCCGGCTCGAAGGACGCCCAGACCGCGGCAGACGATGCGAAGGGCGCGCTGCCATATGACACCTATACCTTCGAGGAGCTCCGCTGCTCTGCGAACGATAGTCTCAATCTCGTCAAGTTCGAGGTGACCGTGAGCCGCGACGCCTACACCATCGACCGCGGCACGGTTGACGACAACCCCATCGAGATCGGCACTACCGCGACCGACGGGGCCGACGGGGACCATAAGCTCCTCGCCTCGAACCAGGCCGAAATCGTCGACTCCGTCTCCTACAAGGGGCTCAAGAAGGGCACCGAGTACGAGCTCCAGGGCACCCTCATGGATGCCGAGACCGGAGAGGCCCTGAAGGGTATGGACGGCAAGGAGATCACCGCCACGGCCAAGTTCACCCCCAAGGCATCCAGCGGCAAGCAGAAGGTCAAGTTCAAGTTCGATGCCACGCTTCTCGGTGGCCATAAGGCCGTCGTCTTCGAGCGCCTCTACCTGGACGGTAAGATTCAGGCAACCCATGAGGACCCCGAGGACGAGGACCAGACGGTCGAGTTCCTGCCCGTCGAGATCGGCACGACCGCCACTGACGCTGCCGACGGGGACAAGGCTATCGGGGTCGGCAAAGCCGTGACCGTCGAGGACGAGGTTTCATATAAGAACCTCGCAACTGGCCGCGAGTACACCGTGACCGGCACGTTGATGGATTCGGCTACCGGGGAGTCCCTGAAGGACGCAGATGGAAACGCCGTCACAGCGTCCACGACCTTCGAGCCCGAGAACACCGAAGGCAAGGTCAAGGTCACGTTCTCGGTCGACACCTCGACCCTTTCCAACAAGAAGCTCGTCGTGTTCGAGAAACTCGAGGCGGACGGCAACGTGATTGCACGCCACGAGGACCTGACCGACGAGGGACAGACCGTCGAGGTCATCCCGCCCGAGATCAAGACGTCGGCTGCCGATGGCGCCGACGGCGACAAGGAAGTCACGGCTGAAGGCAAGGCCACGATCGTCGATACCGTCAAGTACACCGGCCTCGTGCCAGGCACCGAATACGAACTCCGGGGAACCCTCATGGACGCAGAGACCGGCGTGGCGCTGAAGGGCGCGGACGGCAAGGGGATCACCGCTTCGGCCAAGTTCACGCCGCAGGCCCAGGACGGGACCCAGGACGTGACCTTTGCCTTCGATGCGAGTGCTCTGGGCGGCGCGAAGACCGTGGTTTTCGAGAAGCTGTTCGTTGACGGAACCCTTATCGGCTCGCACGAGGACCCGACCGACAAGGACCAGACGGTCGAGATCTCCCCGAGTCTCAAGACCACTGCGGCAACAATCCAGGGCAGCAAGGTGGTGAAGCCCGAGGACGAGGTCGCAATCGTCGACACCGTCCACCTCAAGGGCCTGCGCCCCGGCCAGAGCTACACCCTCACGGCCTCGATTAACAAGAAGGCAGACGGTACGCAGCTCACGCTCGCGGACGTGAAGGACACCTCGAACCTTGCCGGCAACGGCATCCAGAAGGGCTCCGATACCGCAGAATCCAATAGCGGCCTCTCCAAGGCCCTTGTCGACGTCACGGGAACGGGCTCATTCGTCAATATCCCCAAGGGCGCAAAACTCACCAAGAATGATGACGGGACCTACACGCTCACCGTTCCGGGCGCGACGCAGGATGCGGCCGACATCGTGACGAAGCTGAGTGGCGGTCAGGTGAAACTCGTGCCTGCCGGTAACAGCGACAAGGCAGAGGGCGACAGTACCGCGGCCGGAACCGAGTCGAACGGTAAGGGTTCCACTCTTGGCACCTACGAGGTCATCACCAACGGCCAGGTGCGGTTCACCCCTACCGTCTCAGACCTCGACGTAGACGTTCCCATGGTGTTCAAGGCCTCCGACGTCGCGGGGCAGCAGGCGGTCGTATTCGAGAGCCTACAACGCGATACGGACGGCAAGGAGATCTCTAAGGAAACCGACCTCCAGGACACCGACCAGACCATCGATATCGAGAACACCCCCGAGGGCAAGAACCTCGAGCAGACAGGCAACTGGGTCCTCTATCTGGCGATCGCCGCCGGAGTGG
>OLPI01000378.1_pt1 | contig 42892 bp, 35 predicted proteins | sample 1672361 | NCBI WGS metagenome assembly OLPI01 (sample SAMEA3136675, study PRJEB25190) | human gut metagenome
CAACCACAGCCCTTTACAGTATTGTTAATCAGTTAGATACCGCCAGACGGTTTATGTGGAACAAGGTTACAAGATTCCACAGGAGATACAAGAAAACGGCGAGAAACACCAGTCCCACAAGAAGCGCAAGCCCGCCGAAAATCAGCTGGGGCAAATCCAGCCAAAGCCACTGGGCAACCAGTTCCCCGCCGATGTAAACCTCCACGCACTGGTGAACCGTATAAAAGGCCAGACAGCCGTCCCGCCCCGTCAGGCCGTTCAAATTCAGCTGATATTCCCGTACTGCCCCAATGGGTGCATCCGGACCCGCAACCTCCCGCAGCTGTGCCAAGGCCGCAACCACTCCCGGCATTTCTCAGGATGGGAGCCAGGATACGTTGGTGCGCACCAGCAACCAGCCCAGAAGCATAATCAGGGCAATAACCAGGGCGTATGTAAAATAACTTGTCCAGTGTCGTTTCTTCATTCGCCGTCCCCGCTTTCTTTTTTCATCATAGCACATCGGGGAAGTATATCCAGTATTTTGCCGGTGGCAGAAAGTTTTGCGGATATAAACCGCAAAACTCTTGATTTCTACGCACTATTGCGGTATTATATCCGCAGGAGGTGGTTCTAATGATTGACAGACCGCTCTATGTAGACAAAATCATGGCGTACACCGATACGCCCTTTGTAAAAATTCTGACTGGGATCCGACGCTGCGGCAAATCTACCATTCTGAAAATGATTATGGAACGGCTGCGTGACTGTGGGATTCCCGAAAACAGGATCGTCAGCTACCGCTTTGACTCCATGGAATACGAGGACATGACTGCAAAGCAGATGTACACGGAGTTGAAAGGTAAGCTCTGCCAGAATGGCAGGACTTATTTCTTCCTGGACGAAGTACAAGAAATTCAGGGCTGGGAAAAGGTAGTCAACTCCCTGCAATCGGATTTTGACGTAGACCTGTATGTGACCGGCTCTAATTCCCGGATGATGTCCTCGGAAATCTCCACTTATCTCACTGGGCGGTATGTTGCGTTCCGTATCTATACCCTTTCTTTCCGGGAGTATCTAACTTTCAAAGGGCAGTATACCACTGTTGGAGAACCTAGGCAGGAACTGGCAAACTATATCCGTTTAGGTGGCTTCCCTGCAACTCATTTACAGAACTTTTCTCAGGATGAGGTCTATACCATTGTCCGGGATATTTATAATTCCACCATTTTCTCCGATATTGTGAAACGGAATCAGGTACGGAAAGTAGATCAGCTAGAACGGGTGATCAAGTATACCTTCAATAATATCGGCAACACCTTTTCCGCGAAATCCATTTCCGACTACCTGAAAGCGGAGCATCGTGCCATAGACAATGAGACCGTATACGGCTATCTGGAAAAGCTGGAAAAGGCATACCTGCTACATCGCTGCTCCCGGTATGACCTGCAAGGGAAAGAGTTGCTGAAAACCCAGGAGAAATTCTACCTGGCTGATACCTCCCTACGGTATGCCGTTCTGGGCTACAACGCGGATACCGTCGCGGCCAGCCTGGAAAATGTGGTCTATTTGGAGCTGTGCCGTCGGGGCTATACCGTGAATATTGGCAAAACGGCTGACGGGGAAATTGACTTCGTTGCCACCCGGCAGAATGAAAAGCTCTATGTCCAGGTTACGGAGCGCATCACCTCCGAAAAGACTGAACACCGAGAGTACGACCGCCTGCTGGACATCCGGGACAACTACCCCAAATTCGTTTTACGTACAGACGATTTTGCGGGCGGGAACTATGAAGGAATCCAAACAATGCACGTTGCGGATTTCCTGTTGTCAGATATGTTTTGATAAAGGAAATGACAGGCTTGATAAAATCAGCCTGTCATTTTTGAAACTCATAAAAGAGGTTTGTCGATATTCGTTTTGACACTTGCCAACTCACATGAGTATGTAAGTGAATTTTGTACGCATTTATAGAATAGTCCTAGACTATTTTCTCATTTTTGGCAAAATATAGACGAGGCTATAAAAGCTCCACGCGAAAAAATAATGCTGATTAGAACTGTAATTATTTCAATTCTAATTATATAACACGGCTCCTTTCTTACTTCTGCTATGACACTTTTCCAAGAGAATCAGGCTGCGAAATTGACACTTTTTCCGATGCTATTGAAAATTTTTGCGGAAACCTGCATTTTGTTCAATAGAAGTGGTGTGCTGTGCGGCAAAATGAAGGGTAGCCATCTTGCTCTATTTCCCAAAATTGAATTTTTTTCGTTTTTGGGAAATAGAAAGTACAAGCAGACGCGCCTATCTCACGTCAGGTTCAAATTTGCCGTGTGATTCATCATCTTCCAGATCAGGCTCATCCTCAAACAACGCAAGCAGTTCCAGCGCCAGCTCGTTTACACGATCCGGAAGATCATCGTACCCGCACATTTCCTGTGCTTCACCGTTCGTGTAACGCACCGATACCTTCCACGATGGAGAATCCTCATACGCTGGTTCTTCCGGAGCCTCCGGTTCATCCGGAGATTCAACCTCCCACTTGCCTTCCCACAAATCGTCTGTGTCGGCAGTATCGGCAAGGTCGTAATCGTCTTCCCAGCAGAAGACCTCGTAGTTGTTGACAATGGCATTTAGAAGCTTGTGCATGTCCTTCTCCGTCAAAGTGTTCTGCATTGTCCTGTTCTCCCGGTGGAGCGTTACCGTGTGTTCCTTCCGGTCAAGAGTAAAACAGAGGCTTTCGCAGCAAACATCGCCGTATTCGTCAATGACCTCGCCGCAGATGGTAAATTCCATGTGGAGAATGTGAAGCTGTTTTTTGCGCTCATTTCGCGCCGTATAGGGAAATCGGTTGGCATATAGCTCTTTCGCAGCGGAAGCCACCTCCGGGCGGCTGTCGTTTCGCAGACCTCTAAGCCATTCCCGCTGCTGCGTGGACAGCTGCCACGGCAGATTCCATAGCTTGGCAAGTACCATTTTCTCTGACCGCTGTGCGGCGGGCAGCGCAGCGCACTTCTTGCAGATGTGCGCCGCATGGCCGCTGCCTGAAAAACTCTCGTTCGATTTGTATTCTCTGCACACCTTACAGTAGTGCCTGTGCTTCTTTGCCATATTTCTCGCCACCCCTGTCATTGGGAAAATTCGGACAGCTTCACCGCTTACTGCTCCAGACTATCGGGATTCAGCATAAATTCAAAGATGCTCATAATCAGCACACCACTTTCGTTATAGTACGGTGCTGGTGCATCCTTCGTAATAATGATTTTCTTGAAAGCGTCGCCGGTCATCATCAGAGAGCGCTGTTCCTGTTCCATTTTTGCCTGATCCGGGATAGCGTAAGCCGACTGAATATAGTAACGTTTGGAGCCTTTGTTGCATACGAAATCTATTTCATACTGCTTGCGGACGCTGCTTCCATCTTTGCCTCTGCCGTTTACCACCACAACGCCAATATCCACATTGAAGCCTCTGATTTTCAGCTCATTGAAAATGATATTCTCCATCGTGTGGGTTTCCTCCAACTGACGGAAGTTCAGACGTGCGTTGCGAAGCCCCATATCGGTGAAATAGTATTTAACCGGGGTGTCGATATACTTTTTTCCCTTGACATTATAACGCACTGCACTGTCAATCAAAAACGCATCACACAGATATTCGATATATCTGGTAATGGTTGCCTTGCTGATCGTCTTTTGTTTGACGCTTTTGAAAGTAGCTGACAGTTTTGTCGGGTTGGTAAGGGAGCCGATGGCAGAGGAAAGAATGTTCAGCAGCTCTTCCAGTTCAGCACGGTTGCGGATTTTGTGCCTGCCCACGATATCCGAAATATAGGTTTCTTCAAAAAGCGACTTCAGAAAAGCGGTTTTTTCCTCCGGCTGTTCAAAGCGCAGGACAAGCGGAAGCCCGCCGTAAAGCATATACTCGTTCCACCCGTCCTGCTTCGAGCCGGAGTAGACCGACATGAACTCTGAAAAACTAAGTGGGAACATATGAATTTCGTCCCCGCGGCCACGAAACTCCGTGATGACATCCTTGGACAGAAATCTGGCGTTGCTGCCAGTCACATACACATCAACATTTCCCATGCGGATAAGGCTGTTGAGGACAGCCTCGAACTCGCCCAAAAGCTGCACCTCATCAAGCAGTACATAGTACATTCCGTCATCTGCGATTTGCTCTTTCAGATACGGCATCAGCACATACGGGTCTTGAAACTGCTTGTTTTCAAAAGCATCAAAGGCAATTCCTATGATGTGCTTTTTATCCACTCCTTCAGAAAGAAGGTGCTCCTTAAATAGATTGAACAGCAGATAGGATTTTCCGCACCGACGAACCCCGGTGACGACCTTGATAAGACTGTTGTGCTTCTTGCTGATAAGCTTGTTCAGATAGATATCTCTTTTCACGACCATTTCCCCATGCCTCCTACTGAATTTTTTTGCGGGTACACGCATTTTTGTTCAATAGTATTATACCCAATGCAGGGCAGTTTTGCAACCGCTTATTGAACGTTTTTGCGGGTGCACGCATTTTTGTTCAGCAGCGTCAGCGTAAGAGCAGCTGGAGCAACCCAAAAGCCACTCTCATTTCTTTCTTACCTCCTTATTCGTCCGTATCGAAGTCCGGCAGCAGCTCCAGTTCTGCAAACTGCGCATCGGTGATGCCGCCCAGCTTGCGAAGGGTACTGTCGGTCAGCTCCCGCAGTTCGGTTTCGTCAGGCTCCAGATGCCCGCGCATGTCGGTCAGCGTCTGCATCAGACCGGTGCGGGTGCCGGTAGTGTAAATGCACATCAGGTTGATCTCGTCAAACGTAAAGTTACTCATGTTACAACTCCCTTTCTGCGCTTCGTTTCGGCGCACTCTTCAAAGATGGGGTATCGGCTGCGGGCTGCGCTTTCAGCTTGGCAAGGATGGATGGCTTTTTGTCGGGTGCCTCCTTGCTTGTAGGCTGCTGGGCACGGCGCTTTTCCTCGCCTTCGCGCTGAACGGCCTGCGCCAGCTCCAGCAGAGAGATGGGCGTACCGGTCTTGGACTGTTCCTTCAGCTCCGCAACTGTTTTGCGCGGCCCGTTGTTGATGATATCGTCGATCATGCCGTAATCATCCTCCATTGCCATCTCCGCATTTTTCAGATAGTTTTCCGGCTGGAGGAAGTCAGGGACTTCCTTGAAACCAACGGTATCTACATAGTAGCAGGATATCACGCCGTGCTGTTTCAGAGCAATGATGTCGCTGACGGACAGGCTATGGCCGCGAAAATCCTCCGGGCGGCGGATATTGAAGGTCTCATACAGCTCATTCAATCTGTCCTGGGTATCGCCCCTGCGGTCGAGGTTTCCTGCGTAAACGGCGGCGTAATTCTCCTTTTGGACGGAAAGTCCTTTCTTCTCCAGATACTCGTAGTTCATGAAGTGGAGCCGTGCTGTGTCGTCACTATCCCGTAGCTGATAGATCACAAAGCTGTCGCCGGGGTTATCAAGGAACGCTTTCTCGTAGTCCTGTGGTGTGAAGCGGTCTTTGATCGTCTCCCATTCGGAAGCCTCCACGCCGAAGATACCGTCAAAGCTGCGGATTTCGTCGGCATCAAACGCCATGGCCTCGGTGTTGTCGGTGTGAAGCATATATACGGTCACATCGCGCTCCATGAGTTCCAGCGCACGCTCCTTTGTCAGCGGCAGCATATCGGCATCGGTGTAGCCGTATGCGTTCATGCTCTCGACAGAAATCGCAGGGTCAGGGACGCAACCGTTATCCGGTGTGCTAACTGGTTCCGGTTCCTGCACGGTGATCTCCTGCGCAGGCTCAGCAGCAAGGCTCTCCGGTTCCTTATCCAGACCGCGCTCTTTCATCAGCGCCTTAAAATTGCGGTCGATGTCCGTAATCAGGCCGGACGCTGTGCGGTTGATGGTTTCCAGCGATGCTTTCAGCTCTGGCAGTTCCTTACCCTTTGACCATGTGGCGATATAGCCGAAGCTGTTCTCGCCGGTCTCAATACCGAAATAGGCGCAGACGGCGTAGGAAATGCTCTCAGCCTGTACTTCCTCGGTGTTGCGGGAGATTTTTGCCTTTTCCGGGAACTGCTCGTGCAGAAATCCTTTCACGGTCTGCTCTCCACCTAAGAAATTCAGACCGTCCTCACCCAATGGGAGATACCCAGCATCCGTCAGGTCAATGGGCGTTGCCGTAATGACAGTCGCTGCATGATTGACGACAACGTGCTCCTGAATGGTCACAGGCAGTCCCGGATCATCGTCGGAGCCGCGCAGATCATATGCATACAACCCTTCGGGCAGCTTCTCTCTGTCGATGCGCCCATTGGAATACAGGGCGGGTTCCTCGAACAGCTCAATCAGTTGATATTTCTCGCCAACATCGTCTCTGCCATGCAGAAGGGAGTGCGCGATCTCGTGGATTGCAGCGCATACCGTCTGCACCTCGCTCATACCGGTGCGGACAGCAATTCGCCGATTCTCATCGTCGAAGTACCCGTCCATGCCAGTCATATTCTCCATGAAAACCGGAACCGGCGCACTGCGCTTCACCGCCTCCATGAAAACCTCGTAATTCTGCACGCTGCCGGTTAGATCGGCGGCAAGCTGCGGGAGGGGCTTGCCCTCTGTCTGGCTCACGTCAAAAACCGTGACCGGCTTGTACATCGGGATCCTGATTTCTTTCTCTTCCATGATGGCCTTGCCGTCAGCATCCAGCATGGGGAGCTTGGTGTCCGGGTCGAGCTTTGCTTCCTCAATTTTCTTTTTGTACGGCGTCGGGGCGATGATCTTGATGCCTTTTTCGCCCTTGAGCACATTGCGTCCAAACTGATCGCGCCACTTATTGAAACCGGCAACAACAGTAGCATCCGGCTTCTGCATATAAATGAGCATGGTGTTGTTAACGCTGTACTTGTGGAAACGGCTCATGGTGCGAAGATACTGTCGGTATTTATCACTCTGAAACAGCTCCTGAATTCCTTTCTCGATGCTGTCGGTGATCTCTTTGAGTCTGTCCTTATTGGACTGTTTTTCTGCCATAACGCTCCTTTCCGGGATTCAAACCCCTGCAAGTGTCTCGCCCCTGCGAGAACATAGGAATCTGTAGGAAAATCAGGATTCGTAAATCACATCTTCTTCGGGGTCAAAATCTTCTGGGCAGAGATCAGTCAGATGCTCCAGGAAATCGAACAGATCAGGAGCGGCCTCCGTGGACGGCCATTGGCTGCCCTTGTACTCCCGGTACTCTGTGGTGTAATCGCCGTCACCGCCGTCATAGTCCACCTGGAAGCAGGAAGTGACTGCCAGGGTCATATCCTCCAGCAGCCACATTTCCAGATACCGGGTCGTGTCCAGCTCATCATCTTCTTCAGCGTGGGTAGGCTCACGCCACAGCAGTGTTGCGTTGCAGTCAAAGAGCTTTTGACCACGGTACTTGAGCGCATCGGAGAGCAGACCGTTTGTGTCGAAAGCATAGACGGGCTCGGCCCGGTCGCGAATTTCGTGGAACAGATTTTCCCAGCAGACCTGTTCGGTAAGGGAAGCGACAGCAGCTCCCGTATAGCTGCCCCGGACAGCCAGTTCCGCGCAGATTTCAGCGAATGTAGAAAGCATGGTTTCGTGAATAGTCATAGTTCATTTTCCTCCTTAATCATGGTTGGATGTTTTGTTTTTTCTACGTTTTCTATCGTCAACGAGATACCCGTTGATTACGTTTGCGTGGTGCAGGATGCGCACCTTGTCCGCAGCGGCCCAGAGGCGAATGGTTCTGTACTCTGCGTCGGTCAGGAACAGCCGCACCCGGTAGGGCATATCCCGATACGGAATGGGCAGTTCCAAGCGAAATTCTTCCAGCTCCGGCAAATCATGCGCCGCCTCAAAGATAACCACGTGCCGTGTTCCATCCTCAAATCGGATGTTGGAATACTCCGTGTGTCCGCAGGAAACGCCAAAGTCAGCTGTCATTAGCGTCGTCCCCCTTTGTCAGCTTCATAACGGTCAAGCCATATCTGGCAATGAGCATGGCGTTGATAATAAGACGGAAAACTTCATCCCCGATAAGCTCGGTATCGTCCAGCTCGGATACGGTTACGCCCTGCCGGTCTGTGGTCAGAGCCAGAGCGGCACGGTACAGCGCATAGTTATAGGTGCTGACGCCCCGGAGAATGGCGTACTGGAAATCAATACCGTCATGGCAGAAGCAGTTTGCCGTACGCCAGTAGATAATTTCATTGGCGGTCAGCAGATACATGGCGGCATAGTAGGCAGGCGTGTTGCGGCCCGGAATGTAGCCCAGCTGGGTGTTCAGGAACTCCATGCGGGAGCGGTGGCGGTCATCCAGGAAAAAAGTTCCGGGGTATTCGGCGGCCAGCTTTGGCAAGCGGCGGGCAAAGCGGTACTGTGGGGAGATCATGGCGTTGACGGCATCCCAATAAGTGACGGCACCGGCTTCAATGCGTTCCGCAATGAACGGACACACATCATGGGGACAGGGATGCTTTTTACCCCGATACTCCGTACAGAGCTTGCAGTCAACGTCCTCCTTCTTGTAAGTGAGTTTGCGAATGTACATAAGTCCTCCTATAAAAAGAACCGGGCAAGCAGGGGCTTGTCCGGTATGTGATAGGGATATTCAGTTTCAGCGGCTTTGTTCCCGTTGCCGTTTGCGCTGCCACGCTTCCAGCAGCTTGAAGATCACCTCCTCCATCTGGATGGGAGAGTAGGAGCGGGGGAAGTATTTGCGCAGCCGTTCCCCGGAGAGGGTGATGCTGGACTGCACCGGCTTTTTCTGCTCCATCATAATGGAGAGCATGGTATCCTCGTTCAGCTCACCGGACTGGCTCAGCTTCTTCATACGCTGGGCCTGGGAAAGAGATGGGGTGGACTGTTCGCTTCCGATGGTTTCCACCAGAAGTTCCTGCTCCTTCTCCGTGAGAGAAGCCAGTTGGTAGGCAGGGGAGAGGGCGATTTTTCCATCATCCACCATCTGCATAAGCGGCGGTGTCAGATTGGTCAGGGAGATGTAATTGCGGATGGTATCGCCGCTGATGCCCTCCTGATCTCCGATGGAATCGTCGCTCCGGAAATTCGCCGAAATTTTCGGCGATTTTTTTTCGTCGCCTTTTTGGGGTCTGCCAGCTTTCCGCTTAACGGCTTCCATCTTTAGGCTGTAAGCTTTGGCACGTTCTGAGGGAAGGATATTCTCCCGCTGGATATTGCTGTCGATCATCCGAATGATGGCATCATCGTCCTTCAGGTTGAGAACCATGACCGGCATAGTGTCCTGCCCCAGCTGCTCACAGGCGTACTTTCTGCGATGGCCGGAAATCAATTCGTATCCACCTTCCTTTCTGGGGCGGGCAATAGCCGGAATGAGCACCCCGTTTTCTTTGACGCTTCCCATCAACTCCTGCATGGCTGGATCGTCCCGAACGCCGTAGGGGTTCAGCGGGTGCGGGTGCAGATCTTCCAGAGGCATACGGTAGATGATGCCCAGGGTTTCAGGCGGTTTCTTTGGCATAAAAGTGGCCTCCTCTGTTTATTTTTAAGTATGAAAAAGGCTCTCATCACTGAAAGCCTTTTAGAATTGCATTATTTGATATTGTTGAATGAAACTTAAGCAAGCTGGAGGTCGTTGACTTTTCTGACAGCTTGAGGGCAATCGTCACCGGATGCCCCTGTCATCAGTAGAATTAAACTTGTACCCTAAGTTTCGAACGGTACTTTGCATAGTCAGCACTTAGAATATAGTCAATTACCCACTCCTTGGGAATATAAAAAGTAGTTCGGATGTAGTAGTGTTTTACCCGGTTTTCGCGCAAGAGCTTCCGGGCGGTTTTATCACTGATACCTCCGAGCATCTCGCAGAACTGGGGAATTGTTACCACATCGGGATACTTGGCAAAACGCTTACGGTAATATTTCCGGTTTTTCATAAGATCAGCCCTCTCGAAAATTTCTTGTCAATGACGGGAAAGGCTGCTATTATAAAATTGTTTACAGACAGTTTTACATTGCATTGAATCGTGTAGCATCCCTCCAATATCCCTCCTAGGCGCGAAAATCTTCCGCAAAATGGTTTGTATTGGAGAATGCGATAACGGCATCATTTTCACTTGATTCTTTAAGAAAAAATGACTTTTTCTGGAATAAAACAATGGATTTTGTGTACTTCGTCAGGCAGAAAATTCTACTTAACTCCACCTAATTCCGCTGACTTCCTGTTGGTCTTTCACCCTCAAAATGTGTTGCGTCTGATTTCCCCAGCTCCGGAAAAGGTGTTGCAAATTTATTGCTTTTCTGATATAGTGGTTCAAGTTTCATCAACATCCCTCCTGTTTCTTCGGGAGCGTGCGTAGCAGGGTGTTCATAAAGGTATGCCGGTGTGTTGGAATTGGCAGACGAGGCGGACTCAAAATCCGTTGGGCTAATAACCCGTGCGGGTTCGACCCCCGCCACCGGCACCAAAAATTGCTTCGATGCGTTATGCTTCGGAGCAATTTTTTTATTGCCCGATAGGCTCTGCCCGAAGAGTTTGAGGGTAGCAAGGCGGAATGGCATTTGCAGACGAGACCTTACTGGAAAAATCCAAATGTGTGTAATACTATTTCCTGATTAAAATCTTTGATTTTAATCAGGAAATAGTATAAGATTGCTGCGTAAAGCCTTCTAACTTTTCCTTGCATAAAACGAATGCTTGTGCTACAATAACGGAAGTTTGTCCGCCGCTCCCGGAACGTGCGTAAGGGAAGCGGCAAGAGAAACCGGGGAAAATCGACCGGTTTCATTGGAGCTTTTATTAGGGCCTATCTGAAAACCGTTAACACGCCCAAACAGCGGGTCTTTTCCAGTTTTCAGATACACCCTAAGAGAGAGGAGAAGGGATTTTCTTGATTTTCGGCAAGCATATCAACGTCTATTACCGCAAGTACGCGCTGGCTCTGCTGACGGGGCTGCTGGCGTTGTTTACCGTGGACTACTTGCAGCTGAAGGTGCCTGAAATTTATCAGTTGGTCATCAATGGACTGAATCAAGGATACATTGTGGAAAACGGCGTACAGGTGCCCTTTGATATGGCGTTCCTGCTGGACAGGATCTGCATGCCCATGGTCGGCATCATCCTTGCCATCGTCTTCGGCCGTTTCCTGTGGCGGGTAACGATCTTCGGCGCGGCTACTAAGGTGGAGACGGACCTGCGGGATAAGATGTTCCGCCACGCAGAAGACCTGAGCCGGGAGTATTATCAGGTGAACAAGGTGGGCAATCTGATGAGCCTGTTCACCAACGATCTGGACACTGTTCAGGAGTGCTACGGCTGGGGCTTCATGCAGTTCTTTGACCCCATCATTCTGTGTTCTCTGGCCATTACCAGAATGTGGCGCATGGATCATCTGCTCACCGTCCTGTCCCTGATCCCCATGGGGCTGCTGTTCGCCAGCGCCGCGGTGGTGGGCAAGAACATGACCCGGAAGTGGGACTACCGGCAGAAGTGCTTCTCCGATCTGTCCGACTTCGCTCAGGAGAGCTTTTCCGGAATTGCCGTCATCAAGGCCTTTGTGAAGGAGGCCAAGGAGCTGATGGCCTTTGAAAAGCTGAACCGGGACAGCGAGGACTCCAACATCGCTTTTACAAAAACCTCCGTACTGATGCGGATTCTGGTGACCACCTTCGTGGAGAGCGTCATCTGCGTGATTCTGGGCTACGGCGGCTATCTGGTCTACAAGGGTCAGTTCAACGCCGGTCAGCTTATGGAGTTCATCGGCTATTTCAACGCCGTGGTCTGGCCCATTATGGCTGTGGCCGATCTGATCGACATGACCTCCCGGGGCAAGGCATCCCTGAAGCGGATCAGCGAGCTGCTGGACGCGCCCAAAAACGTTTTTGACCGCCCCGGCGTTCAGGAGCTGACGGACCCCAGGGGCGAGATCGAATTCCGCGACCTCAGCTTTACCTACCCCGACGGGGATATCCCCGCGTTGGAGCATGTGTCCTTTACCATCCGCCCCGGCGAGAGCATCGGTCTGGTGGGCAAGACCGGCTCCGGCAAGACCACTCTGGTAGACCTGATCCTGCGCACTTACAATGTAAACGACGGGCAGCTGTTCCTGGACGGCAGGGATGTGAACGACCTCTCCATCCGCTCCGTCCGTGACGCCTGCGCCTATGTGCCTCAGGACAACTTCCTGTTCTCGGACACCATTGAGAACAACATCGCCTTCGGCAAGTCCGAAACCGTCTCCGAGGAGATCCGCCGGGCAGCCAAGCTGGCGGATATTGACGGCAATATCTCCGAATTCCAGATGGGCTATCAGACGGTACTGGGCGAACGGGGCGTTACCGTCTCCGGCGGCCAGAAGCAGCGTATCTCCATCGCCCGGGCGCTGATGAAGGATGCGCCCATCCTGATTCTGGACGATTCCGTGTCCGCCGTGGATACCAAAACGGAAAAGGCCATTCTGGACAATCTGCGCGCCACCCGGGCGGGCAAGACCACCATTCTCATTGCCCACCGTATTTCCACCATCGAGCAGATGGACAAGATCCTGTTCATCGAGGACGGCCGTCTTGCGGGCTTTGACACCCATGATAAGCTGTACACGGAAAACCCCGCCTACCGCAAAATGGTAGACTTGCAGCGGCTGGAGGAAGAAGGAGGTGCGGTCAATGCGTGAGTATCTTCCCCTTCTGATCGTCTGCGCCGTCATCGGTGTGTTTACGATCCTGTTCCTTGCGGCCTATGCTGTGCTGAAGCGAAAAACCAAAGAGGAGACCAGCGAACGGCATATGTCCGACAGCGAGATCATCAAAAGACTGCTGGGCTATGCCAGACCCTATAAAAAGGATTTCGTTCTGGTGTTCCTCATTATGCTGGTGTCCATCGCCTATGATGTGGTGTCCCCCCTGCTGGTAGCGGACATCCAGGGCACCATCAAGCAGAGCTTTGAACTTTCCCGGCTTTATTCGCTGGTCGCCGTGTATGCGGGCATTCTGACGGTGTCCATGGTCTGCACCTATTTTCAGGCCATGATCCTGCAGAAGACCGGCCAGAAAATTCTGTCCCAGATCCGTCTGGACACCTTCACCCACATTGAACAGCTGTCCCACGCCCAGCTGAACCAGATCCCCGTGGGCAAGCTGGTGACGAGAGTCACCAACGACCCCAACTCCATCAGCTACCTGTTCACCAACATTCTTGTGACGCTGGCGAAGAACTCTCTGGTGATCATCGGTGTGCTGGCGGCCATGCTGATCCTGAATTACGCCCTGACGCTGATGGTGCTGTGTTTTGTGCCGTTTCTGGTGCTCTTTACCATCATCTTTCAGAAGTTCTCCCGCCATGTCCACCGCACGGTCAACAACGCCCGGACGGATGTGAACACCTACCTGTCCGAAAACCTATCCGGTATGAAGGTCACCCAGATATTCAACCAGGAGCAGCGGAAAATGGACGAATTTCTGGCTCGCAGCAAGCGCCTTGGGAAGACCAAGATGAACCGGATGTTCGTCTTCGGCATCTTCCGGCCCATGGTATATATGCTGTTCGTCACATCCAACCTGTTCCTCTTCTATATCGGCTGCAAGGGTTATATCAAGGACACGACCTTTCTGGGGCAAACCATTACCAGCGAGACGGTGGTCGCTTTCTATATGTATATCTCCCGGTTCTTCAACCCCATTCAGGCGCTGGCCGAGCAGTTTGATATGCTGGAGCAGTCCTTCGCCGCGGCGGAGAAGATATTCACCATTCTGGATATGGTTCCCGAGGTGGTGGACGAGCCGGACGCCATCGAGCTGAAGGAAATGAAGGGCGAGATCGAGTTCAGGGATGTGTGGTTTGCCTATAATCCCGGCGAGTGGGTGCTGAAGGGCGTTTCCTTCCATGTGTATCCCAAGCAGACCGTGGCCTTTGTTGGGGCTACCGGTTCCGGAAAGTCCACCATCCTGAGCCTGATCTGCCGGAACTATGATATCCAGAAGGGGCAAATTCTGATCGATGGCATTGATATCCGGCACATTAAGATCGCCTCTCTGCGCAGCCACTTCGGACAGATGCTTCAGGATGTATTCCTGTTTGCGGGGGACATCCGCAGCAACATCGTCCTGCGCTCCGACAACGTGACGGATGAAGACGTCTGGCAGGCCTGCCGGTATGTCAACGCCGACGGCTTCGTCAGGAAGCTGGATGGCGGTCTGGACGAGGCCGTCCGGGAGCAGGGCAACAACTTCTCCGCGGGTCAGCGGCAGCTGCTGAGCTTCGCCCGGACCATTCTGCACAAGCCCTCCGTCATGATCCTGGACGAAGCCACCGCCAACATCGACACGGAGACGGAGGTACTCATTCAGGACTCTCTGGAGAAGATGAAGAACATCGGCACCATGCTGATCGTAGCCCATCGCCTGAGCACCATCCAGCATGCGGACAACATTATCCTGCTGTCCCACGGCGAGATCATGGAGCAGGGCACCCATCAGGAGCTTCTCCACCTGAAGGGGCGCTACTACCAGCTCTATACCCTCCAGTTCCGCAAGCAGCAGCTTCAGGAGAGCTGACGGGCAAATCGGATAAAAAGACATAAGCCCGGGCACGAGTGATACGACCGCTCTGTGTCCGGGCTTGCATTTTGGAAGAAGGCACTGCCTCAATACGTCAATGTTCGCGGTCTGTGTCCGTCAATTCAGCCGTCAGGCGATGCCTTCCTGATTAAAATAAAGATTTTAATCAGGAAATAGTATCAGGTTTCCGGAAACAGCGCTTTCTGTTATCCTTGCCATTCGCTCTGCGGGTAACAGTCCGGAAGCAGCACATCTACGGTATGACCTGCCCACAGGCGCTTGACAGCGATATCAGCCGCAGGCTACTTCCTGATTCAATGGCAGTTCCAGCAGTTCAGGGTGTGTGAGCAGATGCTGTATGATTTTGAGCGAACGGGCAAAGTAGAAGCCGTCCGCAATGCGTTCGTCCAGTGTGAAACCGATATCCACCACATCCCGCACCTCGCGGCTGCCGTCCCCGGCGATCTTCTCACTCTTGCGGATGGTGCCGATGGCCGCCATAATGGAGCTTGAGCCGTAATTGTTGAGATGATGGTAGACGCTCGGGCATTTGATGCTGCCAAGATTGGTGAGGAAGACGGTGGCAAAGTTCGGGTCATCCTGCCGCAGGAAGTCGGGCACCTTGCCAAAGAAGTCCAGTGTCTTGATGATCCAGATGACAAATGCCAGAACCGGACGCGGCAGCTTTTTGAGCACGTCCATCGCGCCATTCACACCGTCGTTCTTTTCCGTGCGGGCCTTGTGAACCTTGCCGACGACCCGGTGTGTCACCTCGGTGAGCGTCCAGTCTTCCGGCGCGGAGATGACCACGAGGGACTCCTCGCTGTGATCCTCGAAGCGTTTCTTGGCTACGAAGCCAAGGGTAATTTCGTCGCGCTGGTAAAAACGTCGGCCGGAGATGAAGCTGTTGAGCTGCGGGCGAAGATATATCGTTTTTGCGACAGCCATAAGAATGCAGTGAAAAAGCGTGGCGCGGTATTCTTCCTCGCCCTCGTTCTTCCGTGCGATGTAGCGAAGCGCCTCTGTCACGTCGAATTCCATGTTGACGTAGACCTCGGCATCCGTGCGGTGGTTCATCAGATGCGGCAAAATGACATGGAGCGAATCCATATCGCGGATCCAGCGGGCGTCTTTCCGGTCGCCCCAGCGTTTCTTTGTCGTGTTGCTCATAGTGTGTCCTCTTTTCTTTCTTTTTTCGGGCCGAAGCCCTTGAAGATGTCCTGCGCACCCTCATATGCAGAAATCTTCGGATAACGTATGCAATCATTACTTCCTTAAGTAATGGAAAGCCCCATGCCGGTTTTGCGGGTCAGTTCCCGGCTTTCGGGCGGTGTGCTTTTTCAACCTCTTCCTTCAGCGCGGCAGCAGATTTTGTTCCATAATCCCCCTTCCCTGAAAAGTTCCGAAATCGTGATCCATGATACTACGATTTTGGAAAGGATGCAAGAGGTTTCCTCGCGCATTCCGGAAAATGGAAAATGCGGCATATTGAGAGCAGGTGCCGATAAAAACACATGGCCTTTCCTTTTCTCGAAAAAATGGTATCATAGATGTGACTTTCCTGACAGAAAACCCTACTACTAAGGTGAGGAACAAAAGAAAGGAAGCGACCTAAAGTGGAAGATGCGGAAATCGTGGAATTGTTCTGGGCACGAAACGAGGATGCCATAAAAGAAACGGACGCCGTTTATGGCAGAAGACTGAACGCTTTGGCGAAAAACATCTTACAGAGCCGTGAAGACGCGGAGGAAAGCGTGAATGATACGTACATGGAGACATGGAAGGCGATTCCTCCCCAGCGGCCCAGATATTTCTTCGCTTTTCTTGCTGCCATCTGCCGCCATCTGTCCCTGACGAGACTGGACTGGAACATGGCGGCAAAGCGAAAGGCGGAGGTCGTCTCGCTGACGGAAGATATGGAGCAGTGCATTCCAGACGCCAGTCACGAGCGTACCATGCGGGGAAAAGAGCTGGGGCGTATTCTGGATGCGTTTCTGGAAAGCCTTCCTAAGGACAGCCGGGTGATTTTTCTGCGGCGGTATTGGTATGTGGATACCATCGCGGAAATTGCCCGGCAATACGGCATGACGGAAAGCAAGGTAAAAATGCAGCTCAGCAGAACCAAAGAAAAGCTGCGCATCTATCTGGAAAAGGAGGGAATCCGCGTATGAACGGCAAAGAATTGCTGCTTGGATTGTCTTATATCAGCCCAAAGTACATCGAGGAAGCGAAAAATTACAGTGCCAGTCAGAAGCGCATTCGTTTTCGCAAACCCCTGCTGATCGCCGCAGTAATTGCCCTGACGCTGCTGCTGGTGGGGTGCGCGGTGGCGGCCTATGCCCGGATTCATATGAGGCTCGTGCAGCACAATGTGCCAACGACTGCTCAAACAGATAAAGATGTGTCGGACACAACGCCTGCCAGAAGTGTGATCGCAGGCTGCTATCCCCAGCAGCTGCCGGAGGGCTACCGTCTGGCAGAGGGTTCGCCCCTGAATCACACCACCCGGAATCTTTGCTACCGCAATGACGCGGGGGAGATGATCTCCTTCACCATTTCCACCAGTCAGGCCATTGAAGGTGTGCTGGCGCCGCCGAGGGAGGAAACCAGCTTCACGGTGTCCGGCTGGGATGCCGTTTTGCAGACTTCAGAAAAGGGCGCGCAGACACTGTCGTGGCACAACGAGGCCGATGGCTACTATGCCGGCCTGTTTACGCAGGATATGGCAGTCGATTTGAAGGCTGTGGCGGAAAGCGTGGATTTTGGCGAAGAACTGCCCGTGTCCTTCCTGTGCAGACAGGGGGAAATCTGGAATATATGGTATCCCCGACAGATTCCAGAGGGCTACGCCTGTACGGATGTGGCGCCCTGCGGCAATGGCGGACAGGAGATCCGCTACACCTGTGATGCAAGCGGCAGCGTGATTTCCTATCATGTGTCCCTGACCACGGATCTCAGCGCGATTTCCGACCCGCCCCGGGACTCCTGCGTCTGGGAAGAGCTGACCGTGGCGGGGCAGCCTGCCAGAATGATGACCACCAGCTCCGGTCTGCGTCTGCTGTTCTGGAAAAATGAGCAGGAGGGCTTCAACGCCATGCTCTCCGTGGAGGACGATGCCGTGGATATCCTCGCCATGGCGGAAAGCGCGGCTCCCGGCGAGCCGCTGGAAGTGACTTCCAACTATCTGGGGCCGGATTACACCATCGAGCTGGAGCAGGACGCTTCTTCTTATGTAGGCTGGGAGCCTGTGTATCCCCAGAGCGTGCCGGAGGGATATGAGATTACCTTTGTCGCTGAACCGGCCTACGGCGAGCAGTCCATCGACTACGAAAACGATGCGGGGGATACCTTGACATATACCCTCTACTTTCGCCTGAGCCAGTGGGGCAGGCAGTTTGACGGCATGGGTCAGCCGGAGCAGGTCAAAATCAATGGAAATGTGGGATACAAAAGCCCCGGCGAGCTGATCTGGACGGACGCAGCCAGGGGTTTTGGATTCTCCCTGCGCGCCAGCGGGGATGTCGATCTGATCGCGGTCGCCGAAAGCGTGGGCATCGGCCCGGAACTGAAGCCGACCCGCTGGGACGATATCCGGAAAGCGCTGGAACAGCTGGGGAATTATCAGATCACCGCCCTGCCTGACGGCATGGTGGAGGATGGGCTGACAGGTGCGCCGCTGGAAAACGCCGACGACTGGTATTCCTACGTCCGCCGCTGGTACTTCGACCCGAAGACCAATCAGGACATTTATCTGGAATATGAAAGCTATGTTACGGACTGCACCGATATGGAAGATGTGCTTCAAATGCTTATCGGCACCGGAGGAAACCCGGTAACCGTCCACGGCTGCACGGGAGCGGCATTACAGAATGGCGAAAGCGCCGCAGTAGTATGGCTGATCGGCACCCCTGAGAAAGGAATCTCGTTCCGGCTGTCCAGCAGCAGTTTCACCGCAGAGGCGCTTCTGCCGATTGCGGAAAGTGTGCAGCTGCAATAGCGATTCCCCAAACCGCATTCACCGGGGCTTAAGACATAGCCTCAGCACCCCCATCCGTTCCGCAGGAAGCGGAATGGATGGGGCTGTTTGTCTACGTGAGACTGCTTTTTTGTTTCATCACAGCATATGCGCCGGAAAAAGTCGATGTCGGCGTTTTTTGGACCTCGTTTCTGGAAAAATTTTTCCGATTCGACGAGAAAAACAGTTGCGCTTATCCCAGCTGTATGTTATACTGGTGGTGCATATACCATCCCGGAATGACGCTGACCACGCGTTCCCGCGGAGTACGGGAAACGCACAGAACTGAAAGGAACGGAACAGCTATGAAGAAACGACTGCTCAGCATCCTGCTCGTGTTTGTCATGGTGCTCTCCACGCTGCCCATCCCGGCCTTTGCCGAGGACGGCGGGGAAGCAGCCCCCACATGCACCTGCGAAACGGCTTGCACGGCAGAAGCCATGAACGAAGACTGCCCAGTGTGCGGCGCGGAAGGTGCGCACCTGCACGACTGCGCCAAGTACGTCGAGGGCGCGGGGAATCCGGCGGAGACCACCACTCCCACCGCCGAACCGGTGAATGTCGGGGAAACCGAAGCCACCACTGCGCCCGTCGTTCCCGAGACTGAAAAGGACGAGACTCAGCCGGAGAGCGAAAATGATGCCGAAAGCATTGAGGGCGGCGAAGAGACTCTTCCCGAAGATGCGCCGGATACGCTCGCGTTGGACGCGGAAAATCTCATCAGCGTGCAAAGCGGCGAAACCATGTCGGACGAATTGTATGATTCGCTGTCCTATGCCACATTCACGCTGTCCGCAAGCGAGTACCAGTGCGGCGAGGCGGGGCATACCGGCTCCATAACGGATATATGCCTGAACAGCGTTGACCTGTCGGACTGGGATGCAAACCGGAAAATCAAGGTGAATTTTGATATTTCCTTCCAATGTGATACGCCGGGCTGCCCGCGCGGGAAGGAGATGAACCGGTATAACAAGACAAGAACCTTTACCGACTCGGATTCCTGCCACACGCCGGTCTCCGCCACTGCCAATTACAGGAAGGCATGCAGCAGCAATAACAATGATCTAATCGTGCTGACCCTGACCTCCAACAAGAGCATCGCCTACAAGGAATACTTTCCGAAAAAGGAAGCCACCTGCACCGAGGCGGGCTATGAATCCTACTGGATGTGCGGCAGCGATGCGGACAGCAACAAGTGCCGGAAGATATTCTCGGATGAGGACTGCACAAAGGAGCTTGCCGCGCCCATCGCGATTCCCGCGAAGGGACACTATTTCCCTGCAAGTGCCTATCACGCGGAACTGCCTGGCACCTGTACCGATATCGGTCATGTGGAATACTGGCATTGCGGCCAGTGCTACAAGTATTTTACCGATAACACCGGCACAACGGGGATCTCGAACATAATGCTCCCCAAGGATAAGGATAACCATGCCCAGGCGCCGCAATATATCGCTGACGACGTACATCATACGGCAAAATACAATTGCTGCAACACGACGCTCCCCATGGAAGCACACAGCTTTGACTATGGCGTGTGTGACGTATGCGGCTACGTAGCCACTTTCCTGGTACAGAGCGGCAGGGAGGCTGCGTACTTTGGCTCGTACAACGATGCAATGGCCGCGCTAGCGCGGGAAGGCGCGACGTTTCTAATGGTGCTGAGAGACTATGACGGTACGATCGATATCAATGTAGACGGGAAACGTACCGTCCTGATCGGCGACGCCAGAACAAATGTCCGCGTGAGTGGCATCAACATAAACGGCGGAAGCGTTACCATATCGAATTACGGAACGGTTGGCTCTCTTACGAACAATGCCGTCACGATCCTCGGCAAAGGCGGCGGCAGATATGACGCGATCCGGAATAACATGGGCGACGTCGGGGCGCTTCTCGGCAGTTGCATTGTGTATAAAACAGAGGACGGCGTGTTCCTGCGTTCCAAAGATGAAGCTTGCAAGGCCGACAGCATTCAGAATGTCCGTGTCATTGGCGCTCCGATTTCGTACATCGAGATCACCGGCGCGGGCAAAGGCACCGGTGAAGAGTATGACGTCAGGTATGCCCATACGGTAAAAGCGGGAGAAACGGTGACGTTCCGATCGGATGTGTACCAGATCAGCGGTGCTACCGCCGCTGGTGCTGTCATCACATCCTGGGACTGCGGAACCATACCCGCGGAAAATGTCGATGTGCAGACATCCAATGGGGGCTGGAGATCGACGCTTACTCTGACGAACATTACACCTGGCGTATATCCTCTGGTCTGCACGGTGAATTCTGACAACAACGGCGAAATCTATTCCGTTCGCGCAACCGTCACACTCACCGTGGAGACGGGCGAGACAGAGTATACCCTCACCTTCGACGCCAACGGCGGCACCGGCGCTCCGGCTGCCATGACCGGCGAGACAAATACCTTCGTGATTCCCGATACCATCCCGACACGGGACAATGCCCACTTCGGCGGCTGGGCGCTCACTGCCGGAGCCGACAGCCCGCAGTACCAGCCCGGCGATACTGTCACCATCGACGGTGGGATGAAAATGACCCTCTACGCCTACTGGAGGACGCACGGCGACGGTAACGGCGACGGCTTCTGCGACGGCGGCGAGGAATGCCTCCACGGAAAGGACGCCGATGGCTACTGCACCGTAAGCGGCTGCACCCACAACGCGGACGGACACGACTGCTGCCCGAAGCGCGGGCCTTCGGAAACCGTCATCACGACCTTGCCAACCCTGCCCGCCGAAACATATGTCGGCACCCAGTTTCTGGATGAAGCGCTCGAGGGCGGAGTGGCGCAGGTTAAGGGAACGGATACCGTCGTCCCCGGTAAGTTTGCATTCGAGGGAGAGTATGGCGGGAGCGTAAGTTTTGTGGGGGAAAACCGCCTGCATGTTATCTTCACTCCCGATGACACGGAAGCATATACAACAGCGGAATGTGAAGTGATTGTGACCGGCATTCGGTATACGATCACGGAGGTTCTTACGAAGTTTGCCATCACGGACAAACCGCTGGGCACGCCCCTTGCGGAGCTGGGAATCCCTACGGAGGGCGTCACGGTAAAAACCGACTCCGGCGCAATGTTCGCCCCTATTCCGGTCATTTGGGACACATCTGCCTATGATCCCAATTCTCTGGAACCCCAGACTATCTACGGAACGCTGGATGTTGCCAACAGCTATTTTCATGATAAAATCGTTACGGAAACCGATGTAAAAGCGACCATTGAGGTATCTCTTATTGATACTCGGGTCTTCCAGACTACCATTGTCACACCGCCTACGGTTGAAGGAACCTTCTATGCGCTGGATCGTTACGAGACGCTGACAAGCGGTCTCAAGGGCGGAAAGGCGATGGCAAACGGTCAGGAGATCGAAGGCACGTTCGAGTTTGATGAGGACGAATTGCTGTACGGAGACACCGCCTACCCCGGCATCGGGCTGAAATACGGCCAGCTTACGCGCACGGTCGTTTTCAAGCCGACAAACTCCAGGAACTACACAACTGCAGCCTGCACGGTAACCGTGAACGTTCTCCCGCTCACGATCGTCAGAATCAATCCCAATTTCGAGGACATCACCGACAAGCCCATTGGTACGGCGTTTGAACAACTTGGATTGGCGGAAGCGGGTTCGGTGGACGTGATGCGCGGTGACCCACAAAAAACGACGATCATGAGCGACACGGTGGTCTGGGATAAAAACCAGTATGACCCGAATACGCCATATGAGCAGCGCATTACGGGCAGATTGGTGCTGTCCACATGGAAGGATTATATTGCGCCCCCCGAAGGGGCGTCCACCGTCAGCGTCAAGGTGAAGCTGAAGTACGACCCGGTTGTACCTGTGATTGTGACCGCGCCGACGTTCCGCTGGACAAAGGGAGACTTCCGGCTTGGCGACAATCAGATTTTTGTCAGCGAAACCTTCCAGATCGGAACGGAAACGCCCCCGGAGGAAGCTGACGAGATCGGTGCGCTTATTGGCGGTGAGGCGCGGGTTGGCGGCAAGAAGATCGACGGCACATTCTCTTTCAAGGCCGGTACGCCTAAGTGGTTTAGCGCAGCGGGAACATACAACGTGACTGTGGTCTTCACGCCGAGTGATACCGTTCGTTATGCGCCTGCCGAATGTACCATCCCGATTGAAGTGGTCAAACGCACCCTCCTGAGCATCGAACCCTCGACGGATATCACGAACAAAGAGGTCGGCACGGAGTTTGATGCGCTCTGGCTGCCTTCATTCGTGAACTGCCGGACAGAGGACGGGTCGTTCTACTCAGGCATTGGCGTAACGTGGGATAAGACGTCGTATGACCTGAATTCTACTGCTGAGCAGGCCATTACCGGCACGCTCAATCTCGGCGATATTCCGACTATTCAGCAGCCCGTCCCGGAGTTAAAGGCCACGGTCAAGGTCAGGCTTATTCCCCACGACTGGAGCGACTGGACGCCCGACAGCAACGGTACCCACAGCCGCGTCTGCGCCAGAAACAGCAGTCATAAAGAAACCGTCAGCTGCTCCGGCGGTACGGCGACCTGTCAGGCAAAGGCGGTCTGCTCTGTCTGCGGTCAGGCATACGGCCAGTTTGCCGCGCATGACTTTACGGCGGAAGTGGCGGAAGAACAGTACCTGAAATCCGCCGCGACCTGCACAGAAAAGGCAGTCTATTACAGGTCCTGCGCCACCTGCGGCCTGAGCGCCAAGGACACCGCCGAGGAAGCGGTCTTTGAAACTAGGGCGCTCGGTCATGACTGGGGCAAGTGGCAGTCCAATGGCGACGGCACCCACACCCATGTCTGCACCAGAGACGATACCCACAAGGAGACGGTCAGCTGCTCCGGCGGCACCGCGACCTGCGTGGAGCAGGCGACCTGTAAGGACTGCGGCGGGAAGTACGGCGAAAAGGATGCCGCGAACCACACCGGTGCGAAGAAATGGACGACCGCAAAGACCACCCACGAACAGAAATGGTCCTGCTGCGGCGAGATCACCGTCGCCAAAGAAGCCCATACCTTCGGCAAATGGGTCGTCACCGAAAAGGCAACATCCAGAAAAGACGGGGAAAAGGCCCGCACCTGTGAAGTCTGCGATTACGTCGAGACTGCGAAGATCCCTGCCACCGGCACTTCGCCGAAGACCGGCGACGACAGCCACATCGGCATGTGGGCCAGCATCCTCTGCGTATCCCTCGCCGGTATCGTGGCGCTGGTGGTATGGTATAAACGGAAGAACAGGAAGTAAATCAGGCCATATTGCAATCATAACCACCGGCCAGCGATTATGATTGCGTGTTGGAATCTTCGTCCGCCTTCAGGTTTTTCCGAACGCTGTCCTCAAAATCGGCTGGTTGTTCCAGGCAGAAAAATCCGGACTTATTCCCGAGTGGGGAGTAAGTTCGGGTTTTTCGCTTTATCCAGGAAGTGCCGCACAGAAAAGATTGCCATGTGCAGCCGGATGTAGTATGCTGTCAGAAAGAAAAATCTTCCATTCCGCGTTTTTCTGCGTGTATAAGGGTGAAGCTACTTAAAAAGGAGGCGGCGACATGGATGACAATGAAATTCTCGATTTGTATTTCGCCCGGTCGGAACAGGCCATTGTTCAGACTGACCAGAAATACGGATTTTATTGTTACAGTATTGCCAAACGTATTTTATCCGACCCCCTGGACGCTGAGGAAAGCGTCAACGATACCTATTACTCCGCCTGGAAGCTGATCCCACCCCGCAGACCCCAGCGGTTTTCCACCTTCCTGGGAAAGATCACCCGGAATCTGGCTATCGACCGCTGGCGGGAAAATACCGCCGAAAAGCGGGGGAAGGGGGAGACGCAGGTGCTGCTGGACGAGCTGGCGGAGTGCGTCGCCGGAAGCGAAAGCCCGGAGACGGAGCTGCTTCGCAAGGAGCTGACCGCCTCGCTGAACCGCTTTCTGCGGAAGCTCCCGGAAAAAGACCGCACCGTCTTTCTGCTCCGGTACTACTATGCCGGTACGAAGGAAGACAATTGACTGGCCGAGAGACTCGTATGTCCATGGGGAATACTGGTATCACATCTTCCGTTTCGCCAACAATGACGACCCGGTCTTCTCCAACCCGAAGGAACGAAGCATCGTCCGGCTGAAAAAGGACGCGGAGGGGAACTGGTGGCGGACATCCTCCACAGACCATTATGCGGATTTTGACACCAGAATCACGGAGGAAGAAGCGAAAGCCATCTTAGATTCCTATACTCCCATTCAGCTGGAAACCCATCCCCTTTCCGAATTCAAAGAGCCATAACAAAACAGCGCCCCGTTTCCCCACAAGCCGGGAAACGGGGCGCATTTTGCTGTTGACGTCCGGGAATGCGCGTGGCATAATAGCTGTACATACAACGATGTATCTACAACGAGTCAGGAGGCTGCCATGGATATTACGGAACGGAAAATCACCAAAATCGCCCGGGAGGCGGAAAAGCTGGTTCTGCGCACCATGCGGGAAACCGGCGTCGGCACGGCGGAGATCGACCTGATCCATGCCCTGCGCCACAATCCCGGCTGCACCCAGGCGGCGCTGGCGGAGCTGCTGCACGCGGACAAAGCCGCCATCGCTCGCAGAACGAAGAATCTGGAAGCGAAGGGCTACCTCGTCCGCCGGGACGCCCCCAACGACCGGCGCAGTCAGCTGCTGTACCCCACGGAAAAGGCGGAGAGCCTGAAATCCTCCAAAGCGGAGATCGAAGCGGCCTTTTACGAATACCTGACGGATACGCTGACGAAAGAGGAAGCCGCCGCCTTTGCCGCCGCGCTGAACAAGCTCTACGCGGCATCCAAGGCGGAAAGCCGGGCGGGCTTCCCGCACTTTATTCAGGCGGCAAAGGGGGAAAACCGGGGGTGAAACGTGAAAAAGCCTTCCGCCCGGACAGGATCGGTTCGTATTTCCGCGTCGAATGGCTGCCGCTGGCGCTGGTGACCCTTTCCGGCCTGATCTACAACATCGGTCTGCTTGCCACGCCCTGGTTTGAAGGGCGGCTGGCGCAGTGCCTTGCGGACATTCTGGGCGGAAATGCCACCGCCGGGAAAATGGCGGTTCTGGTGCTCGCCTATATTCTCGTCACGCTGGGGGTGCAGGCCGCGCGGTTTATCAAGCGGTTCTATGTCCGCCGCTTCGCCAACAACCTCAACCGCCGGATGAAGGGCATCCTGTACGCCAATCTGGTGCGCAGAAGCCGGGCGTCTCTGGAGCAGGAGGGCGCGGGCGAGCTGATGACCAAGGCCATCTCCGACGTGGACGACTGCGTGGAGGGAATGCGGAAATTCACCACCGAGGTCTTCGACACCGGCGTGGCGCTGGTGGGCTACGCCGTCATGCTTCTGGTATACGACTGGCGTCTGGCGATCCTGAGTCTGCTGTTCACGCCGGTATCCTACGTCTGCGCGGCGTGGATGAAGCGGAACGTCCAGCGTGCGGGCGCCGCCTACAAAAAAGCGGCGGGCGCACTCAGCACGGCCACGCTGGATCGGGCGCAGAACGCCGTGACCTACCGCATTTACGGCTGTGAAAGCACCCGGGAGGGGCAGTACGAGCATACGCTGGACACCTACGAGAAGACCGCCGTCCGCAGCAACGTGTGGCGGTCGGCCCTGCCGCCGCTGTATCTGGCCGTGTCGGAGGCGGGGGTGCTGTTCATTCTGTGGTTCGGGGCGAAAAACGTCCTCGGTTCCGGGTGGCGCGCATGGGATATTGCGGCGTTCACTACGTTTCTTTCCTGCTTTACCAAGCTGACGGTGAAATCCTCCAAGGTGGCGAAGCTGTTCAACTCGGTGCAGAAGGCGGAGGTCTCATGGAAGCGCATTCAGCCCCTGATGAAGTCCCCGGAGACGCTGGAGCCTCTCGCCGTTCCGTCAGCGGTGGACGTGACCCTAGAGAATCTTTCCTTTGCCTACGGCGACCAGCCGGTTTTCTCCGGGCTGAGCCTGACGGCCCATCCGGGGGATATCATCGGCGTTACCGGGCCGGTGGCCTGCGGCAAGTCCACCTTCGGGCGGGTGTTCCTCTGCGAAGCGCCCTACGGCGGCTCGGCGAAATTCGGGAGGACCGAGTTTTCCGCGCTCACCCCCCGTCAAATCGCGGCAACCGTGGGATATTTGGGGCACGACCCGGAGCTGAGCGCCGACACGATTCAAAATAACGTTCTCTGCGGAAGCGATCAGGACGCGAAGCCGTATCTTGCCGCGGCGGCGCTGGATCATGAAGTGCTTGCCATGGAAGCGGGGCTGGATACCGTCGTCGGCAGCAGCGGCACGCGGCTTTCCGGCGGTCAGGCGCAGCGGCTGGCGCTGGCAAGAACCCTTGCCCACCCAAGACCCGTTCTGGTTCTGGACGACCCCTTCTCCGCGCTGGACCGAAATACCGAGGATACCGTGTTCGCAAATTTACAGGAATACGCAAAGGATAAGGTTGTGTTCCTGATCTCTCACTGGCTGTATCACTTCCCGCAGATGCGCAGTGTGATCTTTATGGAGGACGGCAAGGCCACCGTCGGCACCCACGGGGAACTGATGGCATCCGTTCCGGTGTACCGGCAGCTTTATGAAAGCCAGACAGGAGGGCAGACTCATGAATAAAAACGGTGTGTTTGCCGCCATACGGACGGCGGCAGCGACCCACCATCTTCTCACGGTGGGGACGGTTCTCTGCGTGGCAGCGTCGGTGGGCGCGTCCCTGCTCCCGCCGCTGCTGCTGGCACGGGTGGTCGATCGCCTGACCGTGGGCAGCGGACTGACGTTTCTCGCGGTACAGGGCTACTTTTGCAGTCTTGCGCTGGAGGGACTGCTTTCTTCCGCGCAGGAAAGCCTGCTCGTGCTGTTCGGCCAGAAAATGACCTACGCCCTGCGCTCGGAAATGTCCCGGAAGCTGACCCGGCTGCCCGCAGGCACCCTTGTTGACCAGAATCCCGGTGAGGTCGCCGCCCGGTTTTCCGGGGATGTGGACACGGTGGAGGCGCTGTTTACCTCCGGCATCATCAGCATGGTGGCGGATGCGTGCCGCATTCTGTCCATCATGGCGGTCATCGCGGTGAAAAATACCGGCCTTGCCCTGATTCTGCTACTGGTTCTGCCGCTGTTCGCCCTGCTTACACGCCATGTGCAGAAGCGGATGCTGGCCGCCCAGCTGGACAACCGCCGCGCCGTCGCCGCCGTGTCCGGTCAGGTGCCGGAGACGCTGCACATTATCCGCACCATCCGTGCGCTGGGGCTGGAAGATTACATGGAGCGCCGGTACGATAAGCGCATCGGGGACAGCTACGCCGCCATGGAGCGCACCAATTTTTACGACGCCATCTATTCGCCGGTAGTCCTGCTGCTGAACGCCGTGGTGGTGGGCATCGTCATGCTGCTGTCTGCCTCCGGAAATGCGGAAATCCTGCGCCTGTTCGGCATGTCGGTGGGCACGTCGGTGGCCGTTATCAGCTACATATCCCGCATTTTTGCACCCATTGAAAGCCTTGGCATGGAGATTCAGACCATTCAGTCGGCCATGGCTGGGGTCAAGCGTATCGACGCGTTTTTAAGCCAGCCGGAGCGCGTCATCCCGGAGCGGCGGGAAGCCGCCGCCCGGGGGGACGTGGTACTGTCCCACGTGACCTTCGGCTACGGGGAAAAGCCCGTTCTGCGGGACTTTTCCATGACCGTAAGGCAGGGCGAGCAGGTCACGCTGGTAGGCCGGACGGGCGCGGGAAAAAGCACCGTGTTCAAGCTTCTGCTGGGGCTTTATCGTCCGGAAGCCGGTACGATCACCATTGGCGGCGCGGACGTTTCGGCCATTTCGGATCAGGAGCGCCGAACCTGCATCAGCTGTGTGGAGCAGCACTTTTCCCGCGTGCCGGGGACGGTGCTGGATCAGATCACCCTTGGTGACCCGCAGATAACGGAAGATATGGCAAAGAACGCGGCGCACCTTGCCGGGATCGACGCGGCTATTCAGGCATTGCCGGAGGGCTATAACACGGTATGCACCGAGGGCGTGTTCTCACAGGGCGAATGGCAGCTTCTGTCCATCGCCCGCGCCGCGGCGGCGGACCCGGCGGTGCTTCTGCTGGACGAGATCACAGCAAATCTGGACGCCGAGACGGAGGAGCGCGTTCTGGAAGCTCTGCGCCGCGCCTCTGAGGGACGGACAGTTTTGTCCGTTTCCCACCGCGTCTATGAAAATCTGGGTGGGAGGACGGTCGAGATCAAGCCGCAGGGGCAATGAGATGAAATTTCAGGGAGAAACAGCGCAGGCAATGACCGGCGGGAGCCGCCGATCTATCCCCATCACAGAGAAAAACCGCCCTCCTGACAGTTACTGATGGCAAATGCGAAAAATGTCTCCTTTGCGATAGCCGCAAAATAGCCGGTCTGCTCATACTCATGCGCATAGTGCTTGGCAATGTGTCCCAGCGTCTCCTTAAGCTGAAGCATTGCGGCAAATTCATGCTTGCAGGGATAGCTGCAAAAGCAGTCGCACAGTAAATTCTGGATTTCCCCGTCGTGATAGCGGAATTCAACGGCGTATGCTTTTGTCCCTTCCACGACTGCATACCCCTTTGTCCCATCCAGACAGAGATAACGGACGCGGTTCTCCATGAAGTAATCGTGTCCCCGCTCCGCAATGGCATTGGTGACTTTCATTTCTTCCAAATGCTCCAGAGAGAAGGGGAAATCGTCGTTTCCGCTGGCATATTCCTCGCCTTCCCCGACGGGCGCACGGAACCAGCTCGTTACCTGAGCGGCGGGGAGAGCAGCGGGGTCGAAGGTGATAAAATGGGAAGCGGACATGTAAAATCTGCCGTGCACCCGGGTATTTACCTGGAAAATGACCCTCTGATATTCGGACAGCCGAATCCTGAAATTGTAATTCACGCTGGTCACGATGCCGAGAACCCCTTCCAGCTTGCCGCTCACATAGACCCGGTCGCCGGCCTTCAGGTTGAACCGGTCGTTGTAATAGGCGAGCGACCTTCCGGTCTCCGGAAAACAAACCTGCACCACAGACTTCCGGGGCGCGGCGCTGACCGGTTCTGCCTCCCGCGCTGCCGAAGTTTCCTGTCCCTCTTGGGACGCTCCGCCAAAACCGCTGATCGTAAAACGCATAGTTTTTCCTCCATCCATAATCTTTTTTGGGTTTCTGAGAGGATTATACAATGCGATGTGTCCAATAAACCGGACTAATTCAAGTAAAACACACGATAATACTAAAGTAAACAGCACACAGGTGGTTTTATCCTCAAAAAAAGCCCCGAAGCATGACAAAAAAGAAGCCCAGCACCACGACATTGACGTGATGTTGGGCTTCGACTTAGTTCCATTCCTCAGCCAAGAGGAAATCACGGATATTCCGGTGCTTGATCCCGTTTCGGCTCATATCAAACTCATCGAGAGAAACAACGTACTTCGGGAAGTTGTCGCGGATAGAGTCATACGCACCAAACTCACGGTTGACCGTTTCGTCGGAGGCGAGCAGATAGCACACCTGAACGTACAGCTTTTCGCCGCGCTTGTCGCATACAAAATCAATTTCCTTATCGCCCGTTCTGCCAACGGTCACTTCATAGCCCCGGCGCAGCAATTCCAGATATTTCGCTTCTATTATAACTGCCGCATGGCGGGTGATCGGTTTTTTTGCGGCCGACCGGAGTGAACCGCAATAGCTTGTGACGCTGCTGAGGTGAGCGGATGAACACTTTCAAGCGAGGCATAATAACACACTTTCAGTAAAAAATCAATACTAATTTTGTAGAAAATAATTGTGAATTTATAAAATTGAACAAAATAGAAAAGAAGAATAGACTATAATGGTACAAAGTGGCAATAAACCTTGACGGACGCATTTTTGGCGGACCGGGAGCGGAATGCCGGATTCCACAGCAATCGCAGCGCTCATGCCGTGCCGGGTTTTGCGGTGTGAAAAGAAAAAATATACCACGGAATGTTTGTTTTTTGCAAGTTCGTGTTTCAAATGTGTATTGTGTTTTGCTTGCGGAGATGGTATAGTCAAGATACACAAAAAAAAGAGAATGACACCGACTCTTTTGGCGAAAATGTCATGCCGCCTGTCAGGCTGCGAAGAATCGGGACAACCGCACCCCAGATTGACGGTCAATATGAATAACCCGCTCCGAAATCGCCCGTGAGCCGGTCACGCATTTTGTATTACCCGCAAAAGGTTGTTTTGCGTGTATAAAAATTAAAAACTAAGGAGAAGTGAAACATGAAAAAGTTTATCGCGATGCTTCTGGCGTTGGCCATGGTTCTGTCTCTTGCCGCCTGCGGCTCGAAGACAGACGCCCCCGCTGAGACAAAGGCACAGACCGCTGCAGAAAAGCCTGCCGCGACTGAAAAGGCCGAAGAACCTGCTCCCGCTGCTGAGCCTGTGACCCTGACCTGGGGTTCCTGGGCGTTCGCGGAAGAATCCATCCGTCACATTTATCAGGAAGCGGCGGATCTGTACAACGAGACGAACGAGTACAACACCACCATCAGCACCGAGTACTTCTATTCCTACGCTGACTACCTCTCCACCCTGCTGATCGACGTTGCCGGCGGCAATGGCCCCGACGTTGCTCACATCAAGGCTGAGTGGCTGCCCCAGCTGCTGGCTCTGGGCGTTGTGAAGCCTCTGGACGGCTACATCTCCGCTGACGTCCTCGCCGACTACTCCCAGTCCGCTATCGACTCCGTCACCGTTGACGGCTCCATGATGGCACTGCCCTGGTTCTCCAACACCTACGCGCTGCTGGTGAATACCGACCTGTGCGAGCAGGCTGGCGTTGATTACACCGCCATCGCTTCCTGGGACGACCTGCTGGCGGCTGCCGAGAAGATCTCCGCTCTGGGCAGCGACATCTACGGTCTGGCGATCCCCGACTCCAACGGCGTTGAGGCCGGCGAAGGCTACAACACCTTCCCCGCTCTGTGGGCCCGCGGCGGCGAATTCGAGAAGGACGGCACCATCCTGCTGACCTCCGATGAGTCTGTTGCTGCTTACACCGATCTGCAGAACCTGTTCGTCAAGAAGATCTCCACCGCCGCCGGTGCCAACTCTTTCAAGGAGCTGCGCAACCTGTTCGGCGCCGGCAAGATCGGCTTCTACTGGGACATCGAGTCCGGTATTGCTACCGCTGCTTCCGCTGCTGAGGATGAGGCTGCTTACTATGCCCGTACGCAGGCTATGACCATCCCCGGTGCTGACGCTGCCGGTCACGGCTACCTGATCGCTCATGAGCTGGTCGTGTTCGACTCCTGCTCCGATGAGAAGATGGAAGCCATGGGTCACTTCCTGGACTTCATGTCCGGCGCTGAGGTCATTGACATCTTCTACCGGAACGGTCAGGGCAAGATGAGCTCCCGCTCCACCGTCATGGCGGAAGTCTTCAAGGACTGCACCGCTGTCAAGCAGGAAAAGGGCGGCTACACCTACGCTTACGTAAAGGCTATGGATTCCGCTAAGGCTCTGCCTTCCGCCAACATCCACTTCCAGGATGCCGACGCCATGCTGACCGACATGCTGACTGAGCTGGCTCAGGGCGGCGACGTCGCTGAGATTCTTGCCAAGTGGCAGACCCAGATTCAGAACGAGTACAACAAATAATCGGCTTGTAAAGAAGCACGTTTGAAAGATTGCTAAGCGGGTGGGTCCTCTCTCTCGGCGGAGAGAGGGCCCACTTTCCAGAAGGAGACAGGCATATGACTTCCAAAAATCAATTAAGAACGCGTAGAATGTCCGACAGTACCTTTGGTTTTCTGCTGATGGTGCCTGCCCTTCTTGTTCTGCTCGTCGTTATTGCGTTCCCGATTCTGAAAGGTATCTACGCCAGCTTTTGTGATTACGGGCTGAAAGAACTGAGGAAGGGCATATTCGATCTGAAATGGAACAATTTTGCCAACTACAAAATCATGCTCCAGAACAATCAGATCTTTTCCTATTTCAAAAACACCTTTGTCTTTGTGGCACTGGTGGTCGTGATCCAGCTCATATTGGGCATGGGTATCGCGCTTTTGCTGGACAGCAAGATCAAGGCACGCGGCACGCTGCGCGGCCTGATGCTGGTTCCGTGGACGATCCCCTCCGTTGTTACCGCGATCGTCTGGAGATTCATGACGAACTCCAGCTACGGTGTGATCAACTGGATCGCCTATAAACTGGGAATGATCCCCACTCTGGACTACTCCTGGACGCTGCAGAGCGGCAGCGCCATGGCGCTGATCGTCATTGCGGCCGTGTGGCGCCAGCTTCCCTACATGATGGTCATGATCCTTGCCGGTTTGCAGTCTGTTGACAAGTCCCTGCTCGAAGCCGGTACGATCGACGGCGCGAATTACTGGCAGAGTCTGCTGCATATCACCATTCCGTCCATCCGACCCGTTTTGATTACCTCCATCTGGATCGCCCTGATGGCAAACTTCCAGATGTATACCATCATCGCCAACATTACCAACGGCGGTCCTGTCGGTGCGACTACAACCTTGTCTATTGCAGCCTATAATGCCGCATTCCAGTCCTATAACTTCGGTTATGGCGCGGCAATCGGCGTTGTGTGGCTGATCGTTCTATTCATCATCACCATGTTCTCCAACAAGCTTACGGATAAGTATTCCGAAGATCTGGGTTAAGGAGGGAAGCAGAAATGAAAAAGCGCAATACTGGAAAAAAGATTGCCAAGTATGTGGTCATTGCAATCATTCTGTTCGTGCTGTTGTTCCCTGTTTACTGGATGATCAACTGCTCCCTGCTTCCGAGCAACGTTATCATGAGCGTGCCGCCCCGGTTCTTCCCGATCAACCCGACGCTGAAGAACTTCTCGCAGATCTTTACCCGCGCGTCCTATCTGCGGTTTTTCCAGAACAGCTTCATCGTCTCCTTCGGAACGATCGCGATCGTGCTGCTGGTTGCGGTTCCCGCGAGCTACGCACTGTCCCGCTATAATTTCTTTGGCCGCCGCGTGATCCTCAGCTCCGTTTCCTCCGTTCAGATGTTCCCTGTGGTGGTCATCCTGACGACGCTTTACGGTTTTTACAATTCGTGGCGTATGCTGGACACGTATCGTGGCCTGATCCTTGCGGACACGACCTTCGCGCTTCCGCTGGCGATTACGCTGATGAAGAGCTTCTTTGATACGCTGTCCAAGTCTCTGGATGAGGCGGCGAGAATCGACGGTGCCAGCCGGATGCGTGTGCTGCTGCATATCCTGCTTCCGCTGGTGGTTCCCGGACTGGTCGCGGTGGGTATCTACACCTTCCTCAACGCATGGGACGACTACCTGATGGCGCTGACCATCATGAAGTCCAACGAAATGCGCACGCTGCCTGTGGGCATTGCCCAGAGCTTCCTCGGCGAGTACTCCAACGACTACGGCGGACTGATGGCGTTTGCTGTGGCCGGTTCTCTGCCCATCGTTCTGCTGTTCATTTTCTTCCAGAAGTATCTGGTGTCTGGAATGACCGCCGGTGCGGTAAAGGGTTGATTTATGGCATTTCCTTCCAAAGAAAAGGGACGCGGTGTTTTTGCGGCACTGAAAGCCTCCGGGTGGGAGAGCGTCCGGCTGGTGCTGAGTCAGTACTGGGTCAGGCTGATCGGACTGAATCTTCTGTATCTGCTGTGCTGCCTGCCGGTGATCACCATTCCGGCGGCAACCTGCGCTCTGCACAGGGTCATCCTGAATATGGTGCGGGAGACCCGGTACGAAGGGGTGTTCCACGGATTCTTTGCGGAATTCCGGACCCACTTCCTGAAAAGGACCGTGTTTGGCCTCCTGCTCCTGCTTGCCCCGGCGTCCATCGCCTGCTACCCGGTCATCTTTGGCATGGAAGGAAGCGCGGTGGTCATCACCACGACAATTTCCGTCCTCCTCTATTTCTGCATCACGAAGTATTTTTATCCGCTGCTCGTGCTGCTGGACGTGGATATCTGGGCAAACTTCAAAAATGCCTGCATCATGGCGGTCGTGGAATGGAGAACCACGCTGCAGCTGCTGATCACAGCGGGTTTGCTGGATCTGATGCTGCTGCTGTTTACCTATCAGGCGCTTCCGTTCTATATCATCATCCTGTGCGCGTTCAACTGCCTTCTGGGCTGTTCCTTTGTCAATCAGCCCTTTGAAAAATATTTTGGCAGTAAGAAAGCCAGCGAAAAATGACATTTCCATTACTCCTATATGTGGCGAAAGCCGAGAAACACCTCCGGATGTATTTCCGGAGGCGTTTTTCACATGGTTCACGGTAAGGGGGTATGCGGAAATTCAACCGGTTTTATAAAAAACAAACAAAATTCGCGCTCGATTCCGGCGGCAGTTGACAGGGCGGAAAGAATCCTGTAAACTGGGAATAGCCGAAGAAGCAAAGGAGAAAAAGTATGAAGCGTCGTATCTGTCTGATTATTGCGGGAATCATTCTGGTGGCTATCCTGGCGTTTGCGTTTTACAAGCTTAGCGCGGGGGACAGTTTTGAAAAAACGCTGGTTTCTTCCGAATGGTACGTTCAGATGTCCGAGGGGACGACCGCGGTATATACGTTTCATAAAAACGGAACGTTTGACTGTGAGGCGCATATCGCGCTGGGGGAGCAAGAGGCAAGTATGACCCGCAGCGGCACCTACGCGGTGGATAAGGATGAAAGCGGCGCCCGCCGGGTGCTGCTGCAGTACCCGAACGCAAACGCGCCTGTGGAAATCACCTGCACGGAAAAAGAAGACGGAACGGTCCGCATGGAGATCGCGGGCTGCGAAATGCAGAAAAATGGATAGTAAAATACCCGGAGATTTTCAGAATCTCCGGGTACTGTTCTGCCCTTTTCCGGGCGTATCTTTTTTAAGGCAACACCGCACAATTGTGCCTGCGAGCCTCAGCCGCCTTTTTGCCCCACTTCTTCAGTTTGAAAAATGGGAAATACATACAGTATTCCTCCATTTTCCAAACTTTGAATTGGAGCAAAAATCCTGGCTGAGTCTTCTTGTCAAATTATGCGGTGCTGCCCTAAGCTTCCGGTGTATGGAGTGACATGCCGTCAGCCGTTTTCCAGAATGTACGCGGCAATATCCAGCCCCCGCTGATATCCGTGACCATTGGCGAACATACACAGGTAGACCGGCTCATCCGAAATGCCGTGTTCTCTGGCGAAGGCGGTGCCGGAAATTTCGACGGCATACTCTGTGACCGGGTATCCGGCAGAAAGCGCCTGCAATTCCGCTGGCCAGTCCCGGGACAGATCGACCAGAATATCCAGAGAAAGGAGATATTCGTACCCGTCCTCGTCCACGATAAATATGTCCGGCTGTCCGGCAGTAAGCCAGAGAGTGGATTTTATCACAAAATCGTCCCGTTCGGTACTGTAGGGCGGGGACTCCAGAATTTGCAGATATTCCCGCTTCGGATCGCAGCCGATGGCCTCCTCGCAGCTCTGTAACCAGTCCGGGGACGCGGAGTAGCCGGACACCGCAATACCGATGCTGACGGGGTCCTTGGGAAAGAAAGTGCCCTTGACCATATTGACGCAGAAGGAGCCGAGGATCAGAAGCACGATCAGCGCCACGGGCAAAACCAGAATGATTATTTTATAATAATCCCAGATGTATTTCCACCGTTTTTCCTTTGGCAATGATTTTATTGTTTCCAAATCTTTTTTGAAAGAGAAATTGATAGAATCGTTGTAATTATGCCCCATAGAAGAATCTGCCTTTGCAAAAAGTGGTCGAATTTCGTCCAGTATAGCATGGGCCGGTGAGACTGTCAATTCCCCCGGACTGCCGAACGGACAGGAGGTGTATTTTCTGCAAGCATGTGTTCCTTTTTTGCATTGCCAATCTCCATGGGCGCAGGTATGATAGCTGCAGATATTCAGGATGATTTGCCGGAATCAAGGCGGAAACCGTGGGCAGTGCCTTGAGAAAAAATGTCAATACCAAAAAATCTGACAGAAACAGTTTTTTTCAGCATTGACAGTGGGGACGGCCCCTTACTATAATGGCTAGTAGCAGGGTAACAGCGGCCTCGGAAAACAGCGCTGAACCGTTTGAAAAAGGCATGATTTTGAAAGGAGCAAACCATTATGAAGGAAAACCTGATTGAAGTAGCACAGTATGATGGCCCCGGCTATCGGGCGCTGGTCTACTATGAAGGCTGGCGGGTCGCGTTTCTGAATGACGATCCCAGCAAATACCGCCGCGAAACGATCCCCTATCTGGAGCGGCATAATGAAACGGACGAGCTGTTCGTTCTGCTGGAGGGGGAGTGTACGCTCTATGTCGCGGACGGCGTCGGAGACGCTCTCGGACAGATTTCGACGGTCGTGATGGAAAAACGGAAGATGTACAACATCAAAAAGGGCGTCTGGCACAATCTTGCCGGAAATGAGCAGATGGTGCTTCTCATTGTGGAAAACGCGGACACCTCGAAGGGAAACTCCGACTTTTTCCCTGTCACGGCGGACATGCTGCCCTGATGTGAATGTTATTGTTTTCTCTAAGGCAACACCGCACAATTGCGTCTGCGAGTCTCAGCCGCCTTTTTGCTCCACTTCCGCAGTTCCGAAAATGGGAAATACATACAGTATTCCTCCATTTTCGGAACTTTGAATTGGAACAAAAATCCTGCCTGAGACTTCTTGCCGAATTGTGCGGTGCTGCCTTAAAATCTTTTTTAAAGATTTTAAAGAGAGCCTTGCCGCCTTGTGTACCCTCTCCGTCTTCGCTTCGCTCAGATGCCTCTCCCAAAGGGAGAGGCAAGGGGCGCTGACCGTTTCTTTGCTTTCAATAGAAAAGGACATATATTATAGCATAATTCATTAGAAAATTCAATACTATTTTACGGTTTTATCTCGGATTTTCTTTGCATTGAAGAAACGCACCGGGAGAATATAATGGGCTTATAAGGGAGGCAAGGTGATCCCCTTAAAACTTTTGATATGATAAGTGAGGAATGAACTATGAGCGAGAAATTCCGTATTGCACTGATCGGCACCGGAATGATCTGCAACTGCGCACACCTTCCGGCCATCAATAACCTCAGAAAGAAGGGGCTGGCCGAGATCGTTGCCTGCGCCGATATCCGGGAAGAAGCGGCGAAGGAAACGGCTGAGCGCTGGAATATCCCCGAGTGGTACACCGACCCGCAGGAGATGCTGGATAAGCACAAGGACAAGCTGGATATCGTAGCCGTCTGCACCCCGAATCTGGCGCATAAGACATGGTCTATCGCGGCACTGAAGGCCGGCGCGAACGTCATGTGCGAGAAGCCTCTGGCGCTGACCTACCGCGACGCGAAGGAGATGTTCGCCGTAGCGGACGCCTGCGGAAAGGTTCTGTTCCCCTGCCAGTCCCGCCGCTGGACGAACGACATGGTGTTCTGCAAGGATGCCATGGAGCAGGCCCAGATCGGCAAGCCCTATTACGCGGACATCAGCTTCTGCCGCCGTTACGGAATCCCCAGCTGGGGCATGTTCCACATGAAGGAACAGAATGGCGGCGGCCCCTACTGCGACCTCGGCGTTCACTTCGTGGACAGCCTGCTGTGGATGTGCGGCAATCCCCGTGTCCTGTCGGTGTCCGGCATGAGCTTTGACTGCCTGAGCCATCAGGGCAAGGACATCATGATCAACATCAAGGAATCCGGCGCTCACGCGGGTACGGTCTTTACGCCCCGCCCCTACGATCCCAAGGAGATGAGCGTGGAAGAGGCGGCCATGGGCGCCATCCGGCTGGAAGGGAACTTCCTCGTTAACTTCAAGTTCACGTGGGCGCTGAACTATCCCACCTCCCGCTCCTTCGTCATCTGCGGCCCCGAGGGTGGCATTGACGCGGAGAACATGAAGCTCTATAAGAACGTCGGCCACTATCAGGCGGAGACGGATCTCAAGTATTTTGACAACCGTGCCTACAACGATGTGAAGGCCTTTGACGGACACTGGTATATGTATGAGCATGTCCTGCGCGTTCTCAAGGGAGAAGAAGAGCGCATTGTGAAGCCTCGCGAGACCCTGAACGTGGTCGCGTCGATCGAGTGCTTCTACTGCAGCGCCGCGGAAGGCAGAGAAGTCAGAGCTGAAGAACTGGAGGGCTATGATTATGAAGGATAAGTATAAAGTTGTGATCGTGGGCTTTGCCCATGTCCATATCAACGATGTTGCCAAGCATTTTTACGAGCATCCCCGTATCGATCTGTGCGGCGCGGCGGACGTGCCGCCCCACATGCCGGAGATGAAGCCCGGCGCCATCTATACCCGGGAATGGAATATCGACTACTGCTGCAAGAACTACAACATCCCCAAATTTGACGACTGGAAGCAGATGCTGGATGAGGTGAAGCCTGACCTGTGCGTTGTGAACTCCGAAAACTGCTACCATGTTCAGATCACCGAGGAATGCGCCAAGCGCGGCATCGGCGTGAGCATTGAAAAGCCCATGGCGACCACGATGTCGGATGCCATGAAGATGTACCGCACTGTGAAGAAATACGGCACGTTCTACATGGTCAACTGGCCAATCACCTGGAACCCCGGCCTGCAGACGGTCAAGCGCATGGTGGATGACGGCGCTATCGGCGAGGTCATTGAGATCAAGACCCGTATGGGTCACACCGGCCCTCTTGGCCCCGGCGCGAAGCACAAGATCGCGGAGACTTCGGAGCCGATGACCGAGGCGGAGAAGTGCAGCACATGGTGGCACCAGCATGACTGCGGCGGCGGCGCTATGGCGGATTACTGCTGCTATGGTTCGGTCGTCAGCTATTGGATGGCAGGCAAGCCGGCTGTTGCCGCAATGGGTATGCGGGTCAATTCCATCCACGCCCTTGCGGACGCTGAGGACAACGCGGCGATGATCGTGCGCTATCCCGACTGCTACGCCGTTCTGGAAGGCACATGGACGACCTATAATCATACCTTCAAGTCTCCGATCGTCTACGGCACCAAGGGCGCTCTGGTCGGCGACTACAAGACCGGCAAGGTGCAGTTCTACCACACCGACGGAACCGTAGAGGATATCGAGAACGATCCGCTGCCTGAGGAACTCAAGGACGTCGCCTGTGCCTATGTCCATCACATGGATACGGATGAGCCGATCCATTACACCGCCCAGCCGGAATTCAATCTGGACGCCATGGCGATTCTGGACGCCGGTATTCGCTCCTCCGACAGCGGAAAGATCGAGCTTGTCAACAATCTGCACTGGCAGATTGGGTGATCGCCTATGGAATGCGGCCTGATTTTTGATATTGAACGCTACTCCACCGCCGATGGCCCGGGGATACGCACCGTGGTTTTCTTCAAGGGGTGCAACCTGCATTGCTACTGGTGCCACAATCCGGAAAGCCTGAAGGTGTTTCCGGAGGTGGACAGGTATGAGCAGGAATGCATTCACTGCGGAAGATGTGTTCAGGTCTGCCCCGAAAAGTGCCATGTGTTTACGGAAACAGGCCGTGTTTTTCATTCGGAGAAGTGCATTCACTGCATGGCCTGCACGGAAGCCTGCCCGGTCGCGGCCCTTCGGCCGATCGGGAAATGGCTTTCCGTGGAGGAATGCATGGCGCAGATTCGGGAGGACGTCGTTTTCTATGGAAAAAGCGGCGGCGGCGTAACATTGTCCGGCGGCGAAGTCCTGATGCAGAAGGTGTTTGCGCAGGCGCTTCTGCAGCGGTGCCATGCGGAAGGAATCCACACCGCCATCGAGTCCAATCTGTGTGTGGATATCGCCGTGCTGGAACAGCTAATCCCGCAGCTGGATCTTGTGATGGCGGATATCAAGAGCATGGATGCCCCGGCGCACATTCGCGGAACGGGGTGCAACAACGAAAAGACACTGCGCAATATCCGCTGGCTCGACAGCCAGAACGTGCCGCTGATCATCCGCACGCCGGTAATTCCCGGATTCAACGACTCAGAGGATAACATCGCGCAGACGGCGGAATTCCTGAAAAGCCTCTCCAATCTTTCCTATTATGAGCTGCTTTCCTACAATCCGATGGGAAACGACAAACGGAAGCGGCTGGGCTATCCCGTCCCGGAGATCACGGCGCTGCCCGCCGCCCGGATGCGTGAGCTGGCGCGGACAGCGGCGTCCGCGGGAATTCCGGTGTGGCTGAACGGAACACAATATCACAACATAGAGGACTGAGCTATGGGATATACATTTGAAGAACGTCTGAATGCTTTGCGCAGCCGCAAAGAGGAACAGACAAAAGAAAAGATCCGAAGAAACGGATACATGGACGAGGACGACTACGGCTGTGTACCGCCCCCGGAGGACTTTGTGTTCCACCCGGAGTGCAACGATAAGGAGCACGGGACGTTCTACGGCGCGGAGCTGTGGGGCAGGAACTTCCGCCGGTTGATGGAGGCGCACCCTGTGTATGTGGACGCCAATGACGCCCTCGCGGGCAGATGGATGTTCATTTTGCAGCGTATGCGTCCCTTTGAAAGCGTGACTTCCACCAATAACATGGAAATGGCGCCCATTTTTGATTACAGCTGGCTCAAGCCGGTTCAGAACAAGTATGCGCTGGTTCCCGGTATCGGAAAGATGCACCATTTTGGGGGAGACTATCAGATCGGACTGGACCTTGGCTGGTATGGACTTCTCGACAAGGTGGAGCGGTACAGCCGGGAGAATACGGATGAAGAGGCGCAGGAGCTGTATGCCGCGGAAAAAGATGTTCTGCTGGGCATTATCAACTGGGTCGAGCGCACCATCGAAACCATCGCGCAGATGGAGCGGGAGGAATCCGACCCGGCGGTGAAGAAAAACCTTCGGGAAATGCTGGAAGCCAACCGCCAGATCCTGAAAGGCCCCGCCCGGAATCTGAGAGAGGCATGTCAGTGGATCAGCTGGTACAATATGGCAGAGCGGACCTACTGCCGGGCCGGTGCCGGCTGCCAGCTGGACTGCACTTTGCTTCCGTACTATGAAAAGAGCGTCGCGGAGGGCATGACGGACGACGAGGCCACCTTTATCCTCGCCTGCTTCCTGCTGTGCGATCCCCATTACTATCAGATCGGCGGCCCCGCCGCGGACGGAAGCGACAATACGAACCACCTGTCCTACCTGATACTGGAGGCGGCGCACCAGCTGAAATCCACCGCCAATATCACCATACGCGTATTCGACAATATGGATGAGGGGCTGTTCCGCCGCGGACTGGAGATTTTGTTTGAGGATCGGCTTGCCTATCCCCGTTTCTCCGGCGACAAGGCGCTGGTTTCCGGCTTTATGAAAAACGGATACTCCGCCGAGCTTGCCAGAAGGCGGATCGCGCTGGGGTGCAACTGGATGTCCCTGCCGGGGCTGGAATATACCATGAACGATCTGGTCAAGATCAACATGGCAAAGGTCTTTGAGGTGGCGTTTCAGGAGTATCAGGGAGACGATCTGGCAGAGTTCTATGACGTGTTCCGCAAAGACCTGCTGGAGGCGATCGCCTGCATCAAAGCGGGCATTGACTTCCACCTGAAAAATCAGTACCGCAACGCGCCGGAGCTGCTGCTGAACTTGGTTGCCCATGGCCCCATTGAAAAGGGCCGCGACGCGTCCCATGGAGGCTTGCAGTATTACAACATTGCGATAGACGGCGCGGGCATCGCAACGGTGGCGGATTCCTTCGCGGCCTTGGAGCTGCATTGCTGCGAGAAAAAGGACCTGAGCTGGGATCAGGTGCGCAATGCGATCGCCGTCAATTTTGAAGGCCCTGAAGCTGACGCGGTTCGCCGCATCCTGAAAAATACGCCCATGTATGGCTACGGCGGAACAGAAGCGGACGGCTGGGCTTTGCGGATATCCCAGTTCTTTACGGAGCGTATCTCTCAGGAGCGCACACCGGAAGGACACCTGACGATCCCCGGTCTGTTCTCATGGGCGAATACGGTTCCCTTCGGGAAGCAGGTCGGCGCGACGCCCAATGGACGCAGAGCCGGAGAACCGATCAACCACGGTGCAAATCCGAACAATGGGTTCCGGAAGGACGGCGCATTTACCGCAGCGGCTAAGGCGATCGCCGCTGTCCAGCCCGGATACGGCAATACCGCGCCGTTCCAGCTGGAACTCAATGATACCATCATTGACCGCGAGAATGCCATTGAGAATGTAGCCGCGGTATTGAAGGGGCATTTCGATATGGGCGGCACGCTGGTCAACGTGAACATCGTGGACAAGGACCAGATTCTGGCGGCCAATGAGGACCCCTCCGCGTATCCGAATCTGATCGTGCGCGTTACCGGATTCACGGCGTATTTCTCGGCGCTGAGTCCGGAATTCCGCCAGCTGGTGGTAGACCGCATTATCTCCCTCTGATACTATTTCCTGATTAAAATCTTAATTTTAATCAGGAAGGCATCGCCTG
>OLPI01000379.1_pt1 | contig 42886 bp, 30 predicted proteins | sample 1672361 | NCBI WGS metagenome assembly OLPI01 (sample SAMEA3136675, study PRJEB25190) | human gut metagenome
TGCGGCTTTGAAGAGGTAGGATGGGTCGTTTTCCAAGGCGTTCATCCAAGATTGCAGATAGGAGACGTGGTTCTCGTAGAACTCGCCCTCCAAATCGGTGCTCTGGATACCGAGGTCTGCGGAAAGGAAAAGGCTCCCAAGTTCCGCGACCAGCTCTTCCTCAGCATAGGAAGGGCTTCCGAAGCGGGTGTCGAGTTCACGGGCGAGGGCGGAAGGGTGTCCGGTAGAGTGGGTCATCTCATGCAGCAGGACGCGGGTGAACGCTTCATCCGAGCGAAAGGTCTCTCGCGGGGCGATGAGGATGCGGTCGGTAGCCGGAGAGTAGGCGGCACTTCCGAGGTAGCCGCTGCTCTCGATGACGGGGCATCTGGAAGACTCCTCAAGGTTCTGTGCGATGGTTGCCGTTCGGTCGTTCAGATGGACGGGAGCGTTCTCCGGCGGGATGCCCTCGATATCCTCCGCATTGAAGACGTTCCAGTAGCCCACGAGCTTCGGGTAGCGTCCGGCAAGTTCATTCTCGCCGGTATCCTCGTTTTCCTTGTAGAAAGCGAACTGCTTCCATTTCTCGATGAGCGCGGACTTGGCACCCTTTTTCACATGCCAACCGGCATCCTTTATCTGGTTGAAGGTAGCCCACCGGTTGTCCGTATAGCCACGCATGAACCCGATGAAGCCAAGATGCACACGGTTTCCGCCCTGATACACGGTGCCGGAGACGGGGTTGTGCGGTGTTAGGGAGGGCAGGTACGGTTCTGCCCAACGAAGCCCGTCGCGCTTCATGTCCTCGATGATTTTCTCAACGACGGCCTGACGCTGGTTATCAACAATCTCCGTAGGAGTCTGCTTCTGCTTAGATTCCATCATGGTCTCCTTTCCGGGAAAGCTCATTGAAATTATACGATAGCTGCCGCTTTTCCGACATGTTCTAAGAAAACGACCCCACAGAATCGCATCTGCGGGGTCTTGACGGTACGTTTGTAGCGTAGGTGCGGACGGATTGAAACCTGCCCTTATTCGGCATCAGAGCCAGTCTGAGGGGATTCGGTCGAAACAGTTTCCGTTTGCGCTTGTTTTTGGTCGATACTGGTGGTCACAACCGTCCGCTCATTCTGCTTCCAGAAGTTATAGGAGCAGGAGACGAGGGAGATGACCTGATTCGGTTCGGAATCGGTATCGAGTACCATGGCGGCAGATTCCCGCGAGGAATCGTACCAACTTCGGAAATCCGATTCACCGGCAAACGCCGTCCGTTTGGTCGGTTCCCATCCCTTCACGATGTTGGCGAAGCGCACGGTGTAGCGCATCTTCTTTTCCGGTGTCTGGATGAGTACCTTGGCGTGCTCCGATGCGAAAGTTTTATCGCTGTAGTTCTGGATGTTTCCGAAACAGGTGATGGCACCACCGATACGCAGGCTGTGTCCGAGGATGACGGCATTCGGACTTTGAAAGCCCGCCTTCTCGCATTCCGCGTCGAGATAGAGCGCGCCCAAGGGATTGTAGTTCCGGTAGATATCGTGATGCAGGTAGTAATCCGGGTCGGATGCGTGGGCTTGCAGGATGGGATGGTTGATATCCGTTCCCGGCACGGTAATCCATCCGATAACATCCCCGTTCACACTTTTCCAGTAATCCCAATCAACAGTAGGGAACTCGGATTCCCGACCGCCTGCGCTTCCCGTGGCGCTTTCCTGCGGCGTGCCGTTCGGTGACGGTGAGGGACTTGCATCCCGGTAGAAATGAAGCAGCACGCCGAAAAGGATGGCAGCGACGGCCAAGAAGACCGCCGCTGCCGCAAAAGCCGCACGGGATTTCCGGTTATGATTTCCCAATCTGGCCATCTGAATTACTTGGCGGCATCCGATGTGGCCTGCGGGGCATCCTTCGTCGCTCCGCAGGTGGTGCAGACCAGCTTGTCGATGACCGTCTCATCGTAAGCCGGGGTGTCGGTGACCTGTTTGTCATAGCCCTCGCTCACCATGACCTCATCGGTGATGGGGACGTTGGTGGAGTAGCCGAAGTGACCGGTCTGCTTGATGTGCTCATCGGCCTTGCCGTCGATGACCTGCTTGCACTCATTGCAAACGGTATGGTAGGTGGTCTGGTTCTGGTAGACGGGTTCCACGTGCTCCGTGTGCGTCACTGCGTCATGGTGGACGGTCTTGTAGGTGATAGACCAGTCGTGGGTGTGAGACTTCTCTTTGCTCTTAGAGTCATCCTTCGCAGACGCGTCGGAACCGCTTTCCTTGGAATCATTCGCCTGCACGGATTCGGCCTTGGAATCTGCACCGGTTTGGTGGCTGATGCCGTAGTAGGCACCGCCGCCGATGAGCGCGACGAGGGCAAGGCCGCAGATGGCGGCGATGACCTTCCGGTTATGTGGCTTCTTCTCGCTTTCCGGGTTTGCCTGCATGTTGTTCCCATCCGCAGGCGCTTCGGCGGAATCCCCGTCGTTCATCTCGATATCGTTCTCTTTATCGTCCTTCATGGGTGTATCCCCCTTTCAAATTAAAAAGGAAGGCAGGGTGCCGAAGAGCTGGCACCCTGCCGGATTCAGGCGTTACGGGCACTAGGCTTCGGTGTTATCCTCTGCGTTCTCGTCCGCATCGCCCTTGGTGGTCTTGCGGCTCTTGATGCCGTAAGCGGTCGCGCAGCCTGCGGCAATCAGGAGGATGCCGATGGCGATGGCGATGTTCGTCATGTCAACGCCGGTCTTTCCGTAGGTGGAGCCTGCCGGGGTCGAGGTGACGGTCACGGACTGTCCCTCGTCGTTGATATCCTTGTGCTCCGCCACGGTAACGTCCGTGGTCTTGCCGTCGATATCGCTCTGTTTGGTCAGCTCCTCGAAGACAACCAGTGTATGACCGTCGAGGGAAGTTGCATCGAACTCGCCGAGGTTGATGGAGACCGTGCCGCTCTCACTGTTCGGCGTGAACTTGAGTTCGGCGGTCACGCCCTTATCGGCAACCTTCAAAGGCTCGCCGGTCTTCTTATCCATGAGCGTGGCATGGAGCGTGTACTCCTTGCCGGGGATAAGACCCTCGTACTTCACCTCGTCAGTGATGACGGCATCCTTGCCAGCCATCAGTTCATGGTCACCGTCGGACTTGTCGGTCGCGGTGGTACCGATGGTACTCGGGGCGAGCTTTACCGTCTGTCCCTCATTGTCCTTATCGCATTCGCTCGCGACGATGGAAACGGGAGTCTCATCGGAAGCGTTCTCGATGCTGCCCTTGAACATGACCTCAAAGACCACGAGGTTCTTGGTCTCGCCGGACAGGCGGTCGATAACGTCGTTGGAGTTGAAGGTGTAGTCCATGTCGATGGAACCGGACTCCTTCTCAGGGGTGAACTCCGCCGTCTTGTAGACAAGGCAGGAGAGGAGGTCTTTGTTCTCCTCGGCATATGCCTTGACCTTAGCGAGGTCGATGGAAGCGGTCGGGAGCTTCTTTGCGTTCGACCAGTCGATACCGTTATCGGTAACCTCGACCTCATCGGCCTTGTAGGTCTCCTCGATATTACGGACGGAGCTTGCGCCGCCGTCTGCGGTGCCGCTGCCGCTACCCTCCAGACCGGTGAGCTTCCAAGTGCCGTCTTCCTGCTCGGTGAGAGTCTGGGTGTCGGTCTTGACAGTCCAAGTGCCGTCCTTGTTCTCGGTGCGCTCGGAAGCATCATAGGTGTAGGAACCGTCCGCGTTCTTCACGATGGCGGCACCGTTGCCCCAGTCCTTGTCCTTAACCTTGATGGAGTAGGTGTTCGACTGGAAGCCGAGCATGTTCATCAGGCCAGAGGTGAACTTGGTGAGGTCATCCTCGGTATACTTCTTCGCACCTTCGCCAGTCAGTACGGGAAGACCGGTCTTTGCATCCATCAGGATACCGGCCATGGTGTAGGCCTTGCCGGTGAGCACATGGTCGTACTCCACCTTGTCGGTGACGGTGGACTCGGCATCGGCGATAACGGTCTTGTCACCATCGAGCTTGTCCGTGGCTGTGGTGCCAATCTCGGAGGTGTGCATGGTGACCGTCTGGCCTTCATCCTCGATATCGCTATGGGAAGCAATCTCCTTGTCCTTGTAGGACAGGGACTCGAAAGCGACCACCGGCGTGTTGTCTTTCAGAAGCGACCCATTGAAGGTGAAGGTCACATCGACGGTGCCGTAGGTGTCATCGGGAACGAACTCGGTCTCGGCGGTGACGGGGTTGCCGTCGGCATCGAGGAGCTGCTTCTTCGAGACCTTGCCGTCCTTGTCGGTGACCTTCTCGTAGAGGGTGCCGGTGACCTTGTAGGTCTTGCCGGGGGTCACGTTGTTGTAGTGGACGGTATCGCGAACAGCGACATTTTCCTCGCCCGTGACCGTCTTGTCACCGTCGGCGGCATCGACGGCGGTGGTGCCGATAACGGGAGTCTTCACGGTAACGGTCTGGTCAATGTCGTTGATATCCTTGTGGTCGGCAATCTCGATACCGTTCGTGGAAAGGGTCTCGAAGGCTACGAGCTTGGTGCCGGTCTTGATGCTGCTGGCATCGAAAGTGAAGGTCGCGGTCGCGGTACCGCTTTCGGCTTCTGCCGTGAACTCCGCAGTCGCGGTGACGGGGTTGCCGTCGGCATCCACGAAAGCCTTTTTGGTGGACTTGTCCATAAGGGTTCCCGTGAGCGTATAGGTCTGCCCGGCGGTAAGCCCGGTGTAACGGACGTAATCGGTGACAGTGGCATCGCCCTCAGCGGTGACGGACTTGCTGTTGTCCGCTTCGCTCACGGCACTTGTCGAGAGCTTCGGCGTGAGCACGGTCACCTGCTGGGAAACGTCATCCTTGTCCTTGTGCTCTGCGAGCTTCGCGCCCTTCGCATCGGTCAGGGTCTCGTAGACCACGAGGGTCTTGCCCGCGAGGTCGTAGCTGTCGAAGGAGAAATCGACGGTCACGGAGCCATGGGACTCCTCTGCGGTGAAGGTCTTCTCTGCGGTCACGGTCTTACCGTTCACCTTGAGCACGTCACCAGTCTTGGCATCGTGAACCTCACCGGTGACGGTGTAGGTCTTGCCCGCGACGAGGTGGCTGTACTCCACCTTGTCGGTAACCTTGACGGTGCCGACACCGATATAGTGGTCGCTGTCGGATGCGTCATAGGCGGTAGTGTGGATTTCCGGCTCCGGGTCATCGAGAGTGCCGAAGTCGATGGAAGCACCGCTGCGGCTGATGGTGACGGTGGTGTTCACCAGTGCGTATCCCTCATTCGCGGTGCAGCGAAGCTCCTCGACACTGTAAGTGTCGAAGGGCAGGGCACCGAGGGAGTTGTCGGCCTTGAGGGCATCGCCGGTGGTGGCGTTTCCGTCCTCACCGACCACGGTGTTGTTGCCGAACCAGAAACCGGCGGACGCGTTGAGCTTGGAGCTGTCGATGGTGCCATCGGCGGTCAGCGCCCAGTCGTTCGCGTTGGTATTGCCGTCATGGGCGTTCCAAGAGGACGCGGAGCTGAAATAGCCGTTCTCGTCGGTCACGGCGATATGGGACTCGCCGGTGGTGAGGGAGGTCACCTTAAAGGGTACGCCCGCAAGGCGGTCGGAACCGTTCTCGGCCTTCTTGGTGAACTCGAAGTCGGAGCGGTAGACCTGCTCGGGAACCTCAGCGAGGTTGTACGTCTTGAGCGCTTCGGTGTTAGAGCCTTCCATAATCTTCTGGAAGCTGACGGCGTTGCTCTTGAGGTAGCCCGTCGGTGCCTTGGTCTCGCGCACGACGATGGTGCCGCGAGGAATACAGATATTATTCTGCTCATTGTAGAAAAAGGCATCGCCTGAGACGAAGTGCTCGGTGTCGAAATAGGAGAATCCATCAGCGTCCGTCTTGAATGTCCAAGAACGGGTCGGCTTGATATCGGCCTTCTTGAGGGCATCGTAGTTGTCGTAGTCGAAGGTGTCGTAGTAATCGACGGTGAACTCGGCATCGGCGAGGGTGGCGGAACCCTGCGGGAGGTTGCCCGCGCCGTTGTAGGTCTTCTCGCCGTCGAACTTACCGACAATCATAGACAGAGGGTCGTTGTAAGGCTTATCGCCCACGGTCTTCTTGGTGACCTGACCGGCGTTCACGGTGACGGTGAAGTCATCGGCGGCATAGTAGCCCTCCGGTGCCTTGGTCTCCTTGACCGTGTAGGTGCCAGCGGTCAGCAGTCCGCTCCTGCCGGTCTCGCCCTTCTCGTTGGTGGTGAGCTTCTGGACGAACTTGCCCGAAGCGTCATAGATGGAGAACTCCGCTCCGGCAAGGCTGTAGAGCTTGTTGTTGTCGGAGACGTTGGTGCAGGTGGAAGCCTTCTGAAGCTCGATGTAGCCCTTCACGACCTTGTACACGGTCGCGGTGGCATGGATGCGCTGCACGCCCTGCTGGGTTCCTTGGCTTGCGGGATAGGGTGGGCGCTTCACGTACATATCGCCGGTGGCATGGCCTGCCGGATACACGTACACATCATAGACGGCCTTGCCCGTGGTCTCATCGAACGAGGCGAGGGTGGCCTGATAGCTTGCCGTGCGACGGCCAGCGAGATAGGGGTTCTCCGCGCCGGAGTCCACGCACTGTGCGTCGTTCATGGAAGCACCGGCAAGCTCGCCGGTGAAGTTCGAGAGATTGAAGCGTGCGAGGGAACCCCACTCGAAGGGAGAACCGAACCAAGTGCCGTTGATGGTGCACGTGCCGGTCGCGGTCTGCGCGGGGCGCGAAGCGTCCGTAGGAGCAACCTCCACGGCATCCTTGAGGTTCCACTTGGCGTAGACGGAGACCGTGGGGTCGGTGAGCTTCTTGGTGAAGTCGAACTTCTTGTTGGTGGAGGAGTCGTACCAGCCGTCGAACTCATAGCCCTTGCGGGTCGCGGGAGCGGCCTTCTCCTTACCGAACGCCTGCTTGTAGGACTGTCCGTAGGGGACGGTCTCGGTATCTGACTTGGTGGTTCCGTCATTTGCGGAGAAGGTGACGGAAACGTCGTACTTCTCCCATTTGCCGACCACATGGATGCTGTCAGTCACCTTGGTCTTGTACCAGTCGAAGGACTCACCGGTCTCTTCGTTGTACCAGTTGAGCGCAAGACCCTGTTTCTGCTTCTTCGCCATGAGGGCTTCCACATAGGAAGTGCCATCATTGTTCGCAACCCAAAATGCGGGGCAGGTGCCGATAGCCGAGCCTGCGGTAAAGTCAGTGGGGCTTTTGAGGGTCGGAAGCGTCTCATCGAGGTCATCGACGGATGCGGTCACCGTGAGCACCGCACTGGAACGCGCCTGCTCGGCGGCATAGGCAAGCCCGGTGGGGCAAGCCGATTGGAAGATGAGCACTGCGGTCATGACCGCAGTGAGCACCTTAGATTTCTTGATTCGTCCGAGAATCTTCATGTGTTCTTTTCTCCTTCCTTGTTTGCTTGGTTTTCTGTAGCTTCGTTGGTGGCTCGTTTGAACTGCGTTTCTCGTTTCGTTCTATCTCTAACCGAAGTCATATCAGCCGATAGCCCCGGTGTTGTCTTCCTCGTTTTGACCTTCCCCGTCATCGTCCACGAAACCCTCGTCCTGAGAGATTTCTGCATCGCGGATGCGCTCGATGGCGGATTCGGTGTAGCCCATGATGCGGGCAATCTCATCATCCGGGTACGTCGGGTGCGCGTGCTTCAGATAGTCGAACACGGCGATGGCGCGACGGTTGATGGATTGCACTGTGGCATCGGAGTAACACAGCTGCTCCATGGCGAAGAACCGCTCACCGTTTATCAGCTCATCGCCCTCCCGCCACAGGAGCTTTTCGCCGTCCTTCTTGAGCCAGACCACATCGTCCAGCTCATCTGGCGAGACGAGGAGCATGGCGCTCCCGACCTGACGGGTGGCGGCGGGAACCTTGGTGCCCTCAAGGGTCACCTGCCCGCCTGCGTGCTGCGGATTTCCGTCATACCAGTGCTCTGCGAGGATGATGCCGTTTTCCTCAAGGGCACCGAGGTAGAGGTTCCAGTCGGTAAGGATGTTCGTTCCCTTCGCGCGGAACGGCTCGGAGTTCGTCTGGGCAGACGAGTCGAACTTCTCGTAGCGGAAGGACTTGTAGAGCACCTCGATTACCATGGACTGTCACCTCTTTCCTCTGTACTACTGGGCAATATCCTGCCCAGTTCGCGACTTGGTGGACTTGGCGGGGTCATCGCCTGCGAGCGCGTCCTTCCCGGTCTCCATGTCGCGCGCTTCGCCCGCAAGGCTCACGCCGTCCTTTGCGGCGGCACGCTCTGCGGCTTTTTCGGCCTTATAGGAGTCCTGTGCCACCTTGAGTGCGTGGGTGAGGTCGGTGGCCTTCACCTCGTAGCGCTGATACGGGTGCTCGGCATCGTCCTTCTTCCCCGTCCAGATGGGCACCGGCTCGTCCTTCTTGAACGAGACCGTGGCGCGTCCCTTCTCAAGCATGTCCTTCTTCATGTAGTCGGAGAGGAACACGTCGGTCGAGAAGCCGCTCACGTCGATGCCGTTCACCTTCGTCCCCTTGGGGAAGGAAACGAAGCACTTCTCGAAGGTGCGCCCGTCACTTGTCTGAATGTCGTGGGGCGTGAGGAAGGCGGCGGGCATGTTGATTTTGGCGTAGTTGTCTGCCTTGGGAGCCTGCTCTGGCTCCGGTGTCTTCTTGAGCATGTTTTTTCATCCTTTCTGTCTGTGCGGAACGGGTAGTCCCGCGCGGTGCGTATACGGTACCCGATTTTAGCACAATGGTGTGTTTTGGCTGCTTGGGATAGCTGTCGGCGAACGGATGCAAGTCCGGTTCGAGTGAAAGCGGCTCATGCCTATCGCACCCCTTTCGCATGGTTCATGGGTTGTTCCGCACGGGTCGTATCGCAGGTTTCGAGCACGGCGCTTCCGGAAGCGCAGTCATGGGATTCGGCGTTCAGGTCGTAACCGCTTTCCAAGGCATCCGTGAACTCGCTGCCGTATACGTTTTCGAGTGCCGCGTGGCACGCGCCCCGCATCTCGGCAAGGCTGCTGTGGTCTGCCGATGCGAACTCGTTTAAGTCGCGCATGTTGCCCATGACTTCGGTATCGAAGGTGAAGGCCGGGTAGGAGCAGAATCCCGAACGCATGAACTGGCCGGTGAAGGCTCCGAGCTGGGAGATTTTCGAGAGCATCGCTTCTCCCATGTTATTGGTGTCGAGGAAAACGGTCGCGTCCTGTTGCAGCGGGGAACCGAAGTTCACGGTGACGCTGCTCCAAGGCTGACCGAACGATTCGTCGGTCGGGTCGGAGAGATAGGCGGTCACTGCAAGGTTTCCGTCCGCATAGGACTCCTGTACAAGCTCGACCTGCTGGGTGTATCCGAAGGCATCGAAGGAGAACTCGATGCCCGATTTCTCACTGTCGTTTTCTCGCAGGTTCCCGGAAAGCATGTCCGGGGAGAGCGGTATGGCAGGGCGGTCTGGTGCGGATGTGGTCGTATCGTAGGGCACTTCCGGGGTCTGGGCTTCGGGCGCGTGGGGCATGGAAGCCTGCCCGAAATCCATGTTCCGAATATCCTCGGGAAGCATATCCGGTGATAGGAGTGTTGCCATGTCATTCCTTCCTTTCTGCCGCTACCTGCGGCCTTTCTTCGTGGGTTTTCTCGGTGTGAAAATAGGTTCTACCGACCCGTCCTTTTGAAGAACGACTGTGCAATCGAAGGTCTTCCCGGCCTTGGACTTGCAGCCCCTTAGCGAGACCGCCTTCCCGTCAAGAAGGGATGCGGCCTGCTTCTCGGTGAACTTCTTGGTGCAGAAGCCGAACAGCTTGAACCCGCAGCCCGCGACCTCCTTCCAAGTGCCGTCCTCCTGCTTCTCGTTCTTGATGGAGGAGCAGGCGTAGATGGAGCCGGTCTTTATAACGTCCTTGCCGCACCTCGGACACTTGCCCACTACGGTCTTTCCGGCACCTGCGATGGATGCGCCCACGTAGGCGGTCTCGCGGTGGTGATTGAAGACCTCGATGACGGAATCTTGCAGGGCGTTCACGTCCGCCTTGCCGTCTGCGATATCCTGTTGGATGAGCCACCATCTTGCGGTCACGTCTGCACCGCGAATCTCCGGCGGGAGGAGTGCGTAGAACGCCTTGGCCTTATCGGTCGCTCGAACCTTTCCCTTTCGTTCCTCAAGGTAGCCACGGGTTTTCAGACCCTCGATGATGGAGGAGCGGGTGGCCGTCGTTCCGATACCGCCGTGTTCGCCCTTCTTGCCGTCATCCTTACGCTTAAGGATTTCCCGGATTTCCGGGTCTTTGACGTACTTCGCGATGGATGCCATGTCTGTGATGAGGGTGCCCTCCGTATAGGGTGCGGGCGGGGTGGTCTCCCCTTCCGTGATTGAGCAGGAGATACCGGCAAGGGTGTGGCTTCCTGCGGGAACCCATGGGTTCCCCGTATCGGAATCCTCTCTGACGCGGCTGTTCGAGACGTTCGGGAAGACAGCCGTGAACCCCGCGTCCGAAAGGCGCTTCGCGGTGAGCTTAAGCGTTCCGCCGTCCACGCTTACCGTGCTCTCGCTCACGTCGTACACGGCGGGAGGAAGAAATTGCACCGCATAGCGCTCGCAGATGGCGGTGTAGACCTTGGCTTCGTCCGGTTCCATCGCGGACACGGGCGCATCCGCTTCCTGCGGGATGATGCCGTGGTGGGCGGTCACGTTCCCATCGTTGAACGCCTTGGAGTGGAGCCGGTAATTCAAAGGCCAGCGCACGCCGAGGTTCTTCATCGCCTGCGCAAGGACTGCCGGTGCCTGCTCGCGGTGCTCTTCCTTGAGGTATTGGGAATCGGAGCGGTTGTAGGTGATGGCTTTGTACTTATCACGCAAATCCTGCGTGATTTGCTGAGTCTGCGCGGCAGTGAAGCCGAAGCGCTCGCTCATGTCGGAAAGCAGCACGGTCAAGTTGTAGGGAAGCGGCGGGTTCTCCTGCTTTTTCGATACGGTCGTTTCAAAGTGCAGGTCGCGTCCGTCGAGCTTTTCCTTAAGGGCTTCCAGCGTATGCCGCTCGAACAGATGCTTCTCACCGGCAAGCAGCTCCTTTCCCGGCAGATACTTGAAGGTGAGTTCTCCGGCATCCGAATCACCGCTTGCAAACAGCTCGTAGAACTTTCGGGTGACGTGGCGGGCGATGGCTTCGTCGCGTTTCACCACAAGCCCCAGTGTCGGGGTCTGCACGCGTCCGACGGTGAACAGGCCGTCGAGACGCTTGGTGGCGAGTCTCGTCTCGTTCACGCCGAAGCACATATCCGCCATCTGTCGGGCATAGGCGGCGTTGCCAGCACCCCGGCAGGAGTCGTTGGGCACGAGCTTGTCGAATGCCTTCACGATGTTCTTCTCGATGTTGTCGTTCACGTAGACGCGCTCGACCTTACCGGCGTAGCCGAGGTAGTCCAAAAGCTCGTCCACGATAAGCTGCCCCTCATCGTCCGGGTCACCGGCGGCGATGACGGAATCGCAAGTTTTAAGGAGTCCCGCAATCTGGTCTATGAGGGGCTTCTTGCTCTCTCCGGTCTTCTTATCGACCGCCGGTTCCTTCGGCCAGTCGTGAACCTCGATAGGGAGTACATCAAGGCTCCAAGGCATTCCCCATTTTGGGTCGATGGCATCCGGTTTTACCAGTTCCAAAAGGTGGCCGGCGCAGGCACAGACCGTGTAGCCGTTTCCCGAGATGGGAAGGCGGGCGCTTTCGGACACCTCTTTTCCCGTGATGGCGCGGGCGATATCGCGGGCGAGCATCGGCTTTTCCGCGATGACTAATTTGCTCATATGGTTTCCTTCCTTTCTAGTTTGCTAGGCTTCTGGGAATGAAAAGGCTGGGATATCGTCATCGTCATCATCGAACTCATAGTCGAAGGTATCGTTTGGAACTCCATGGGTATAGGCGGGCGCTTCGGCTTCGCGTAGGTACTTAAAGTCGATGAGACGGGAGGTCAGGCTCGCTTTGAGGGAGATGCGACGGATGGCCGGAAGATGATTTACCGAGTCCCAACAGAGCAGGGCGAAGTCCTCGCTGCCGACGAGTCCTTTGCGGTCTGCCGGTTTCATACCGTCGGAGTTTCGCCTGTACTTGCTCGGCACCCAAAGATACTGATGGTATTCCGCTACATACCTGTATGCTTCTCCTTCTTCAATTTGGACGAACATAAGGTCGAGGGCGGACTTGAAGTTCTCGTCGTTCTCACGCGCATCTGCAAGGGAGAGGAGTGCGGCTAGTCTTTCCAAAGAGAGGTCTTTGCGCGGGCACCATTCCACGAGAAACCCGACGAGTGCCATGAGATAGTTGCGTTCCGCACGGTCGGCAATCGCGAGTTCTGGCGAAAGCTCGTCCGTGATGCGCAGAAAATCGCGGCACCATTCGGCAACATCCTTATTGGTTCTAAGCTCTTCGATGGGCTTCATGCTAGGAACGACCTTCCTGTTCGAGGTTTTCGGTGTCTTCTCTTTTTTCTTCTTGAAGAACATGCTTTGAAATCTCCTGACCCGTATCTATCCAAGGCACTTCGGACGTTGCAGAATCCTGTCAATATCGAGACCGGAGCAATTTTCCGCAAGCGGAAGCCCGGATAGGTCTTCAAGCGCTTCGATTTTCCTGCCGCTTACGAACACGAAGGCATCCATATCCCGTAACAGGGCGAAGTAACGGATGAAGTTCTGCCTGCTGTAGACGCTCAAGACCATATTCGTCTCCACTTCGCGCTCCCCGTAGTTTCCCGTGCCGTCCGGCTTGATGCCCGCGATGAGCGGGGTGTCGTAGGCATCGGTCGCGAGAAGGATGGCAAGCAGAACATCCTCCCTGGTCGGGCTGTTGGCGAGAACCACCGGGGAAGCAAGAAGCTCGGGAAAGCGCTTTACCTGTTCGATGGAGAAGCCGTGCCGGTGGGGGTTGTAATCGGATTTCGGCGTGAGAGCCTGAAAGAGATGCTTCTGCGTGTAGAGCATGGGGCGCTGCTCGAACCCGGTCTTCAAGAATATCTCCGGCGTGTCGCAGACTTTCAGGGCATCGTAGGGGCTGTATGCGCCGCAGGCGGCAAGGTCAACTTCGTGTCCGAACCGCAGGTACTCGCTGCATCTGTTCGCATAGGCTTCTTGTGCTTTTACATTTCCGTTCCCATCCTTAATGTGGGCGATGCCGCACGTGTCGAGATAGGTCAGGCGTTCATTATCCGGCATTGCCACGGAGTTCTCGTACTCGCAGATGGTCGTGATAATCTCGGAGCCTTTTTCTGCTTTCATCATTCGCACCTCCCGTTCTTTTTCGCATTTGTGGAGATGCCGCTCCCATACGGGATGCGGCATCCTGTCTTTCTATTTTTTGTCACTTCGGGTTCTATCCGATGTTCTGGTTATCCTTTCCGGGCGCATCCCTTGCAGGTGCATCCGCCGCGAGCGCGTTCCTGCCGGATGTGCAGTCGTGGCTCTCCACGGAAATGTCGTAGCTGCCCGGAGTGATACCGTGCCGGATATCATCGACAGCCTTCGCCCCGCTTCCGGGTCTACTGATAACGGTGAAGTACCCTTCCACGCGGGCAGTCTCTCCATCCGTGAGCGACCGGCTCTCCCCTGTCTCTGGGTCGAAGCCCACGGCTACGATATCGCCGTTTAGAACGGTGTAGAAATCCCCCATCTCCACGACCTTCGAGTAATCGAGCTGGGAGAGATACCCGGCTTTTGCCATCTCCTCGGTGGCGAAAATGGCACGATTTGGCGGGCAGGTGAACAGACCCTCCTCGTTCACGTAAAGGGAAACCTCCTCGCCGAAAGCGATATCGAAAGTCTCGATATTTCCACCCACCAGCGCTTGCAGCGGTTTTAAGGTGGAGCCGTTTTTATCCGGCAGAAGGGTCATCTCGCGCGGAGGTTCGCCGGTGGCGATGAGCATGGCACGGATACCCTGTTCTTCGGGAGTACCGAGCGCGTCTTCGGGAAGCGGTGCGCCGCCTTCGTTCTGGATAAAGGCGGAAAGCTCCACGCGGGCGCGGTTCATCGTCGAAAAATGGTTTGCGACCTCGTAGCGGCTTTCCAGCTGCTCCCGGAGCAGGACTTTCAGGAGAGGAATCCGGTATTCGTCACCGGCTGTCTCCTTGAAATCACCGATGGGGTCGTAATCCGGGTTGTCCCAATCGGAGCGGAATCCGCCGTCTTGCAGCACGCGGCGCACGTACTCCTCCGGCTGCTCATCGAGATTCAGGTATCCGGTGAGGGTTGCCCAAGTATCCCCCTCCGGCCAAGCGAAGGCATAGGTGAAGGATTCCTTATCCGTCTGTTTGGCGAATCCTGCGCCCGCGCCTTCCCTGCCGAACAGGGAACCTATCTCCTTGAAAGTATCGGTCATCTATTTCACCTCCTTGTCCGCGTCAACTTCCGGCGCATCCTTGGTTTCCGTCTGGGTGTCGATTTCCTTCCGTCCAGAAGCCATTTCGTGCGCTTCCTCGTTGAGACCATATTCCTCATCGCCGCAGACAAAACCATCGAAGAAGTCCTTCGGCATGTGCGCATCCATGACCATGTTCATCATGTTCACGGCGGACTCGGAGTTGGGGCACTGTATCCATTGGTAATCGTCCTTCTCGATGCGCAGGCGCAGTAAAAGCTCGCCGAGGGCTTGCTGCCATGGGGTGTCATCGAATGCCCCGGTGTTGAACAACCGGAAATCGGTTATGGTCTCGCAGTCAAAGCCGGAAATCATGTCCGCGATATCGGAAAGCGGCACCTCGTCGAGGTCGATGGACTCGCAGGCCACCTTCCAAGCGCCGGTGGCATGTCCGGTCTCCGGGTCGCAGGCGGGAAATGCGGTAGCCAGTCTGATGATGGAACCGAAAAGCCCGCCGGTTTTTTCCATTTTCGAGAAAGTGAAGTTGTCGGCAATGTCCGTTCCGCCGTTGCCGAGATAGTCATCTTCCAAACGGCTCCAATTGCCGAACCATTTGGGATTAGATATGTTGTGAAACATCTATTCCATCTCCTTGTTCTGATTGATTTTTTGGGTGCTATCGAGTCCCGCCTGCTCCGCAAGCGCCTCCTTGCCGGATGCCATGTCACGGGACTCGGACTTGACACCGGTTTCGGCAACCAGTGCCTTTTCGGGTTCCACCTGTGCCAGCAGATGCTCCTTCATGGATTCCAGAGCTGGAAACGGGGTGCCGTCCCTAGCTTCCGCGAGCAGATAGCGCATCTGCTGGGAGGTAAGGGCTGGGGTGTGCATAAGGATTGTGGAGACCTTTGCCATAGTGGCATCGGAAAACTCTGCCGCCGTTGCATCGAAGACGGCCATGAGCTGTTGCGTGTTCATGTCCGCGCACGCCTGCATGGTCATCATGAGAAGTGGCGTGTTATATCCGCACCGGTTCACGGCATAGGCACAGGCGCTCATCTGCTCTACGGAAAGGGAAGCCGGGAACAGCCCCGCAAAGTCCGCATCGCTCAGGTCTGCAACCGGGGTCTGCCCGCGCATGGCGGTAAGAAGCGCGATTTGCTGCTCCGGTCTGTATTCCGGGTTCATGATACGCGCCACCTGCGCTTCGGTCAGCGAGTGCTCACCGGTATAGGGGTCATGACGTGCGTTTTCCATGGCGGCGGCGATGACCTCCATGCTCTCAGGGGTAAACGCGGGCTTCGCGATGGCGCGGACGGTCTCATAGGGGAGAAGGCCTTGCAGGAGGATGTTGTTGATGGTGAGCAGCTGGGAGCGGGAGAGACGTTCCACAGGCAAGTCGCTCCCACCGTGCGCCACGACCAGATAGGCGGCTTCCATGCGCCGTGCGTCCATCTGCGGGTCTAGGAAGCGTGCGAAGTCTCCGCCCCTGATGGCGATTTTCGCGATGGCCGTCATCTGCGCTGCGGTGTACTTGGGGGTCGCGAGAGCATCCAGCACGTCTTCTCCCACCGCCGGATTCAGCGCGGCGGCGATGATGGCATTGGCCTGAAAGCCGTTGTACTCGTGTTCGGTCAGGCGCATCGCGTCGGCTTCGGTTAGGCCACGGTCGATGGCCTGTTCGTACTGAACGAGCTGTTTGTCGGTAACGGTTTCCGGGTCGAATGTTTTTCCGTCAGGTGTCATAGGTGTCCTCCTTTCTGCCCATGAAACGGCTTTGTCACAGGGAGCCATCTGCCTTTTCCGCGCGTGTCGGGGCATCCTTCGTCTCCGACTGGCTATCGAGTTCGGTGCGAGCGGCCTTCGCGTCGCGGGCTTCGGATGCGAGAGATGCGGCAGGCGCTTCCGGCTCGGCGGATGCAGACTTCTCGGCTGCACGCATGGCTTCGGCGGGGGAAGCCCCGTCCATCAGCGCGAGGTCTACCGAACGCAGCTGCGCAAGGTCAAGCTCCGTCACGGGGAGGTCTTTGCCGCCGTGGAACAGCACGGAAACAGCCGCCTTAAGTGTCTGCTCGTCCATATTGCGAAAATCGAGGGGGTTCTTGCCGACAGAAGCGATATCAAGAAGACCGCGCATCTTACCGGACGAAAGGGTCTTGTCGGCTATCGTCTCAAGCGTCTCGGGCGAGACGTGCGGGCTGCGGGCGGCTTCCATGAGGATATCCGCCTGCCTGTGAGAAAAATCATGCTTAGCAATCTGCGTAGCGATGGGAAGCGGCACATGGCTCTCCATCGCTTCCGCGTAACGGGGGTAGTCTACGTTTTCAGGCACCGTCGCAACGCTCTCCGGCACCGTTTCATAGGAGACGATATTTCCGTCGATGCAATAGCCGAGGTCGATGGGAAGATAGCTGTCAGCTTCCTTGGTCTCGGGGGAAAGTTCATTCTCCTTAACGAGTCCCATGATGCGGTACACGTCCTCGGGGGTCGCACCGGAATCGAGAAGTTCGTGGAGGGTGTTCTCGATAGCACCGGAAACATCCTCCATCTCCGGGTCGGACGTGCGCTCACCAAACGCGAAGCAGGGACGGGCGAAGTTGGTGTTCAGGGTATCGACGGTATAGACCCTGAGCGCATACTCCCCCGGAGCGTACCAGTAGTCCTCATCGTTGGAGTAGGTGAGCAGGAGGGAGAGGTCAACGGGAATCTGCTCCTGCCCAATCCAGAAGTCGTTATCTGGCATAGCAATCATCCTTTCTGTGTTTCTGGTTGTGCGGTCTGCTGGCTTTCTGTGGTTCTATCTAACGGGAGAGGTCGGGCTTTGCGACCAAATGCTCGCGGGAAGGTGCGGCAGATGCGCCTGCAAGCTGTTTGGAAGCAGCCATCATGTCCTTGGCTTCCCCGGAGAGGGAGATACCGCCACCGCCCTTTCCTCCGATGCCCGCACCCTTTGTCACGACAGCCTGAACGACCTCTTTTGCGGCCTGCCCTGCGGTATTCACAAGGCCGCTTCCCGTGCTGTCACCGAAATCTTCTGCCATGTTCATTTCTCCTTTCTTGCCAAAAACGCCTAAAGGGCGTTGTCGTTAGCGAGGGCGGTCGCGGCTTCTTTGCACTCGGCAGCTTTTTCTTCAATCCCCATCTGGTTTCTGCTCAGCCCATTACGGGATGCAGTGGCATCCTTCGCTTCCCCCGAAAGGGAGTAGCCATCCTCGTCCTTTTCGTCACCGGGAAGGGAGCCGCAGAACTCCATGCAGCTTTTCTTGAGAAAGTCGTTCACCTTCGCAAGGTCATCGCCTTCAACCGTCCAAGCGGGAATACCGCCATCAAGGGAGAACTGGTTCCCGTTCTTGAGCATCGTGTCGAGGGAGACGGCAATGGAATCGTCCTCAAGCAGGTCGGTCATGTAGTAGCGAGAGACGAACTGCCCGCCCGGGAAGCGTGTGGCATCCTGCGAGGTATCGTAGAACTCCACAAGGGGGTAGGACGCGCGATGGGCGGCGGCAGGTGCGCCAGAGTAAGCATTTAACTCATAGGTCAGGCAACCATCGAGACCGTAACGCTCTCCGGGGTAGATAAGATGCACACGCCATTTGCCGGTGGTGAAGTCGTGAGGGAGCGTCCCTTCCTCTTTCTCGTATTCCTCAGAAGGGCATCCGAAGGACTGTTCCACGTAACGGGGGGCGGCGCAGAGTTCCGGGCTGTTATAGAGGTCGTGGACGAACTGGTTCTCATCGCCAAGCTCATAGTGCTTTCCCATGGCGGTAAGCCCTTCGAGGGGCAGATAATCCTCGTAATCGAGCTGTCCCCAAAGGCGCTCGCCCTCATCGGTGAGCTGACGCATCTCGACGGATACGCGCCCGTCATGGTGGGCACCGGCAAGGTAAAGCGTGCCGTTCTCGTCCCAGACCTTCTGAATCTCGCAGTCGGCGAAAACGTTGCCCTGACCGAAACGGGATGGAGAGCAATCGGTGGCGGCATCGAAGTCCTTGTAGACGGCGATGCCGGTGGACGTGCCGTTCCAGCGCCCAACACTTCCCGACACGAGGATGTGGTTGCCGCCGTAAGGGTTGACGAAATCCGACATGTCGGACTTCTCCCCGTTAAAGAAGGCGGCAAGTGCCCGCATCTCCTCCTCGTAATCGAAATCCTTCATCTCCATCTGATGATTGAAAATCTCATCGTCGGTGAAGTCCTCGCGCACCTCATCCTCGGTCAGACCGTCACGTTCCATGAGGTCGTTTATCGCCTTTTCTTCGCCTTCGTCTCCGTAGTAGAGGTCTTCGTCGAAGACGATGCGCTCTTTCGGTTTCGGTTCCATAGAGTCTGCTTTCAGCAGAAAACGGGTGGAGCCTTGCCCTCACCCGTTTCCATGCACATTTCTAACGGTTGTCGGTGTCTACAGGCGGCTGCGCATCTCTATCGTCCTTTTCTGGGGCATCCTTTTCCGGGGCGTTACCATCAAGCCCATCCCTGCCGTTTTCCATATCGTGCGCTTCGCTGTCAACGGAAACCGCTTCCTCCTCCACCTCGTCGCGCAAGTCCCCGAGGTCAAGGTCTCCTTGCAGCTGCTCGATAGTAACGAAACCCTTCGGCAGCTTCGGATGGTCATAGGCGTACCGCGCGGCACGCTCGGATGCGGCCTTCTCGACCAGAGTGTTTACCTCGTCCTCATTCTCGCTGATAACCTCGGAGAGGGATGCAATATCGCCGTTCGAGAGATACAGACCGTCACGCATCCAGTCGTAGGTCTCCTTGCAGGAGTTGTAGGCGCGGATGGCGGCAGACGGCTTCATCCCGTCGCAAAACTCGTCTACGAACTCATCCATCCCGTAGTCACGAACAACCATCGCATCGGATGCGAGGGCACCAAAGACTTGCGTGATGGTGGGTTCGCCGTGAACATGAGGGTTCGACTCGAAGGTCGTGGAAAAGTCTTTCCCGCCGTTCGCAATGGTGAGGGAATACTTCACATGGTCGGGAGTGAAGGTGCCCTTTCCACGATGGGTTATCTCCATCTGGAAGCGGGCTAGGTAGTCGGCAACCGTTTCCGGTGTGTTATATGCCATAGCGTGTTCCTTTCCATCGGAAGCCTTCGCTTGGCTCCCAATAATAACTTATTAAGGGGAAGGGGCGCACCGGTTTCGGCACGCCCCTTCGGTGAGCGGTAGCAGGTTTTCGGTAAGCGTCTACGCGCCGAGGATTTCCTTCGCCCAAGAGCCGGACTTTACAAGCCCCATCATGGTCGTGATGAGAACGGCGATAGTCTTGATGATGACACCGAATGAGTCGAATGTTTCTACGCCCTGTGCGAGACCAAGCATCTCAGCCTTTCCCAATCCACCGGAAACCGCGAGGGCGGTCACAAGATGCGGGTAGAGGTAGAGGATGAGAACCATGACCACGCCTGCGAGGGCTGCTGCCGCAAAGTTCTTGAGGTAACCGATTCCGATTTGCTTCGTCTCCTCGAAGCCGAGAAGGGAAATGGGAATCGGGGAGAAGGCGGCATAGACATAGAGCTGAACGGAACGCCCGAGCGCAACGACCATTGAGACCGCATAAAAAACGAGTCCGACCGCCCATGAAATGAGTCCGAAAATCAAAAGGAGGAAGCATCCGCCGAACGTGGCATCGGCCGCATCATCCTTGGTCATCTTGATTCCGGGTTCATACCAGTTTTTCGATTGCAGCTTGTCCGACACGTTACCAACGAGGTCGTTGAAGATGCTGTAGATGGCAGAAACGAGGTCGAGGGCGTTGTCGATGAAGTAGCTGAGGATGCAGTAGGTCACCACGAGGAATACGATATCCTTCACGGCGGGAAGGGTGCTCGTCGCGTCGATGCGCTGGCTAATCTTGATGAGTTGCATCAGCATGAAGAGACCTAGGACGGCATGGGCAACGGGGATGACCCCGGCCTGATAGAAGTCTTTTACCACGCCATACGGCTCGGTTGTTCCGAAAAGCTCGTTGAACGGCCCGGAAATGAACTTCGCATCAAGCGTCTGGTTGATGACACCGAAATAGGTATTGAAGAGCGTGGCGGCGATTTGCAGAAGCCACGTTTTAATCATGTTGGGGATATCAAGGAAGTCCCCGATGATACCCGCATAGGCCGGATGGGGAATGAGGAGCACGAGTGCGCAGGCAGAGAAGAGCGCGAATGTGCCCGCGAGACAAGCCTTTCTCCTGCGCAGGGGAACCGTCTTCGTCTCCTCATGCTGTGTGGATTGTAAAGTCAGTTGTTCATTCATAGAGATTCCTTTCTGCCTGCATGGCGATGCTGCCCTAGCCCTCGAAGGAGAACTCGCCCGTGGACTGCTCGTAAACGCAGGTGACGGAAACAGAGTTTGTGTCGTTGAGCTTGAAGTCCGTGGTGATGACCCCGTTCTCATAGTCGAGGTTCACGACTTTCTGCCATGTAGCTTCGGTGACAGAAGGGTAATGGACGGCGCACCACTTGGAGAGGGCGGTGGTGACGGCCTTCTCATCCCCGCCGAAGAGTTTCGTGACCTCGCTGTTCATGCCCTTCACGGTAATGTTTGCCACCGCTTCGGCACGCTCGTAAGCGGTGTTTTTCTGAGCGAACATCGTAGAGCTTGTAAGGGTGGAGATGGTGTTCTCACCGGGGGTCTTAGAATCGGAGTTCACCGCAGCGCCACTGCCGTCCGTGTAGGTCACGATATGGGTGCCGGTATCGGTCTCGAAGACGATGGTATAGAGATAACCGCCGTACCCATCGGAGGTCTTTTCCACGCGGGAGATGGCGTAACTATGGACGGTCGGAGTTCCGTTCACCGTTTCCACGTAGGAGTCATCGGCAAACTTGAGAGTGTAGCGCCCCTCGCTTACCGACCAGACGGAAGAGGAGAGGGTGTCGATGAGTTCCTTGGCATCGGAATCGTATCCCTTGATGATTTCCTTCTGGGCATCGGTAAGCTCCACTTTCCCGGTTTCCTCCTTCGTCTTCTTCTCAGCGGCTGTGGTAGTGTCCGTGTTATTTCCTGCGTTCTGCTCCTTTGCGGTTTCCGCGCGGTGATGCGACACGTTGATGGCGCTCATGGCAGAGCCGCAGGTGAACATCAGGAGCAGGCACAGGGCGATGACGGAAAACTTCTTGTGTTCCGTCATCCATGCTTTCAGTTTCTTCATAGCAGGTATCCTTTCTGGTTTCCTAGCGCCAGTCCCATGGATAGCCGCAGACAACCCATCCTCTTCCGTTTTGGGAAACCCAATCGGACAGGGAGATGGTGCGCAGACCGGAGTAAATGCTATCCATGACCTTGCCGTCACCGATATAGATGCCGACGTGCCCGTAAGCGTTACCGGCGGGGGTGTTGGAGCCATATTGGGCGGAGATGAGCATTCCTACCTTTATCTGGGAGAGGTCGGTGGTGGCGCGTTTCTGGCTGTAATTGGCACCGTATCCCTGATTGCCGAGCTGCGTATTGCCGTTGCCGCCAACGGGATGACCGGCTCTTGCATAGACCCTTGTTGTCCATGTGGCGCAAAGGTTGGCTCCCGGCCACGGAGTCTGCGAGCAGGCATTCACGATATCCTTCTGCCACTGGTCGGCGCTCTGGTAGTCCTGCCCGCCACCGGGAATGAGGGTGGTGCCGGAGTACCGATTCTTGAACTCCTCTGCGGTCATGGAATCGAGCTGCGCAACGAGCGGATAGGCTTGGCAGATGGAACGGTACTGGGCGATATAGCTGTCCTGCGACGCGGTGTAGTACCCGCCCTCGCCGAGGGCACGTAAAAAGAGTTCGGAGTTGTTGGTGTCGATGGCCTTCTGGTAGTTAGGGACACGGGTGTAGTTGGATTGTTTATACAGATGCTCGCACCGGTATTTCATGTATGAATCATCGTCTTTGAAGACGGCGAAATCCGCGTAGGTCTTGTAGGCAGATCCGGAAGCACTGTATTCGGTGGTGAGCATTTTAACGGAACCCGTGATGAGTCCGCCGTAGTCATAACCGGCATATTTCACGCCGCCGTAGTTGTGGTACAGCCGCCCGAGGTCGGAACCGGAGTCCGAGGTGCCGTTCTCAATCATCATCTGGCCGAGGAGTGCCGAAGCGGGATATCCGTACTGCTCGTGGGCGTTCAGGCACGCGAGCACGAGGTCGTAGGTGACCCATGCGGGCATACCGTCAAGCGATGCGCTCTTTTGCTCCTCATCGGCGGCACCTCCACCGACAACGGAAATCAGGCCGAAGGCCAAGATGAAGGCAATGATGAGTGGAAAGAATTGGGAGACGGCACCGGCAAGTGATGAAAGCATTCCCTTGATGCCACTGGAAAGAATCGTGAGCGCCTTTTTCTTTCCCGCTTGCGCCGCAGCATTCTCGTAGACGTTCCTATGGAAGTATTTGGAGAACTGCATCCGCTTCTGGGCAGCTTTTTTATCCAGTTTCTCGGTGCGGTATTTCTTTTCCGAGAGGGCACCGAGAGAGTCTTTCTTTTCAAGTGCATCCTTACCGGAACGAAGGTGCTTTCTCGCCTTTCCGGCAAGTTTCGCGCCGGTGTGCGTGGTTGCGACCAAATCGTCCGTGCCTTCCAGCTCGGAGTCTTTGAGAGCGTTGTGGGCAGCTTTTGCGGCTACACCCTTTGCACCACGTTTCAGGCTCTTATTCAGATTGTGGCGAGACTGCACCTTTTTCGTGAGGGCATTTTTTCCGGTTAGCTGGCTACGGGATTTTCCGTCAAGGGCATCGGCGGCGGAAGTCTTCTTACGTTTCCTTGCGATGGCATCGAGGGCGGTACTTCCCGCGCCGTGCGTGCCCTTCTTGCCGACGGAATAGAGGTCACCCTTTAAGGCTTTGGCGCTCTTATCTGCCTTTTCCACCAGACCGGTATTGACGGCATCCGTCTTTTCGGTCTTGAGGAGATTACTCATGGCTTTCTCACGGTCGTTTCCGCCGGTCGTGAAATCCGAAGCCTTCATCTGACGTTCACCGTCCTTTCCGGGGTCTTCTTACTGGGTTGCTAGATAACGGGTTTTGCATCTTTCTTGTTCCCAAGCCCCGTCTTCTTCGTCTCATTGGGGTTCGTGGAAAACAGGTCATAGAGAACGTTGCCGGACGGGAACTTGCCGCGAATCGGCACGCGGGCGTTTCCTGCGATGAGCAGGCCGTCACCCGGCTCTGCGGACTCGTCGATGCATTCCTCTTCCTGTTCGGACAGGTTCAGAAGCTCCGCCCACTTCATACGGTCGAGCGGGGACTGCTTGAGAAGCATGAGGAAGTCCGCGTTAAGGACGATATTTCGCGCCGCTTCGTTGGCGAGCATCGCCGTGGCGTTCTGACTGATACCTGTCAGCAAAAGTCCGAATTTTCGACCCTCATTCGAGAAGCGGGAGAAGTAGTTAAGTACCGTCGGGTACGCGAACATACTCTGCATCTCCTCGACGTAGAGCCATGTGCGGACGTTTCGCTTTGCATTGAAGTACATGCGGTTGCGGACGGCTTCGCAGACATTGATGAGGGCGAAGACCAGCATGGAATCCGGCAGGTCTTTCAGGTTGAAATCCACGATGCGGGTGTTGAAATCGACGTTGCTCTGATGGTTGAAGAAGTTCATGGAACCCTTCACGAAGCGCTCGTAACGGAGTGCGATGACCTGTGCCTGCTCCTCCGGCTGCTCGTTCGCGGCATCGTAGAAGTCCTGTAAGGTCGGCGGAAGATTGTCTCCGCGCTCTGCGGCCTTCTGGAAGGCAAGCTCGGTGCAGCGCTGTACGAGTGACTGGTCAACCTCAGAGAAGTTCGACCCGGCTTCGGCAGCGGAAGCGCCCGCCTGAGCTAACATCGCGTCCACCTTGAATGCAATCTGCTCGTTTCTCGTCATGTGTTCCACGGATACCGTATCGAAGGGGTTCAGATGGGTTCCGGTACCCACGCCGAAGTGGTAGGTGCTGCCGCCGTAGCGTTCGGCGATAGCGGTGTACTCGCCTGCGCGGTCGATGACGTAAATCTCGTCCGTCGGATTGGAGAAGATGGTGCCCGTCATCTCGGTCTTGGTGAACATACCCTTACCGGAGCCGGTCTTGCCGCAGACGAAGCCCATCGGCGAGGTGAGCTTCTTGCGGTTGCAGACCACGAGGTTGCGGCTGTGCTTGTTCTGGCCGTAGAAGTTGCCGCCTGCATCGTCAAGCTCCTGCGTGGCAAACGGAACGAGGATGGAAACCTGCGCCGTGGTGAACATGCGGGAGATTTCCACGTGGTTATGGCCGAGCGGGAGGATGGAATTAAGTCCCTGACGCTGGCGATAGTCATAGGTGTCAAGCTCGATGGAGTTCTGACGTGCCGTGGAGATGATGCGAAGTACCTGCGTATCCAGTGCTTCCTTGCTCTCCGCGTAGGTGTAGACAAGTCCCGTGAAGACGTAGAGACGCTGGTTCTTGTTCTGCAAGTGGTCGAGCACGTCCTCCGTCTCCTCCTTGGAGTATTTCAGCTCCTGCGGGAGGATGGAGAAGTCATAGCCTTTGTTCACTGCCGAGCGCTGTTCCTCGATGATTTCCTTGTCAATCCATGCGGAACGGGTGCGCACGTAATTGATAGCCTTGGATTTATCCATGGGCTGCACGTACCACGTGATAGCCATGGGGATAGGAAGGTCTGCCATGTCGGCAAGTGCGCGGTCGGAAAGTTCCGAGCCGAACTTCTTCATCACGAGTACCTGTGCGTAGACTCCGTTATCGAGCTTTACGCAGTCGTTATAGTGGCCGTCCGGGCGGAAATCAATCTGCGTCGGTGCGATGCAGTCCTTGGTAGTCTGTAAGCGCTTGGCGGAAATATCGCGCTGGTAATCGAACAGGAACGGCTTATAGGGGTTCAGGAGTGAATGGATGACAGAAAGGCGCTGGGTGCCGTTCATAAGGTGTGCCTTGCTGCCGATGGAGTTTAGGATGCGGGAGGATTCGACCTCGATACGGGAGAGCTGACGCGCTGCATCTTCTGCGGTGTCCGCCGTCACGGAATAGGTGAGGTAGCGGTTCCTGCGGATGTTGCTGACCCCCTCCTTCACCTTATCGTTCAGGATGTTGTTGAACACCTGCGCGTCGTTCCTTGCAGCATCGTTTGCCTGACGCTCCGGGTCGAAGAACTTGCGGTGACCGACCTCTTCCTTGAGGAGCGGCGTGTTGATGACGCTCATCTGCACGAGCGTATCCGCACCGAACTGGTCGTAAAGGCGGGTGATGGCGGAGAACATGGCTTTCTGCTGCTCATCGCGCACCGAGTGGTAACTGGTGTCATCGAAGGCGATGGAAGAGGAAAACATTCCCTCCTCCACCTCACAGATGCCGTCCTGATACATCTTGTTGTAGCCGATGTAGTTCACCACGTCTTTCGCGGAGTCGCGCTTCTTTCTGGCATCGGCCATCTTATCGGACAGCTCCTTGTCCCTGTCCTTTAACTGGGACTTGATGGAGCTGTAGGTCTTTTTCGCTTCCTTCTCGGCCTTCTTGGCTTCCTTTTTCCTGCGCTTCATCTCGCGCTTGGCGTGCTTCTTCTCCTTTCGGGTCAGCTTTCCGGCACCCTGCGTGACGTGTGCGACCTGAGAGATGGCATCCATGTCGATAGCGCCGGTATCGGAGCGCAGTGGCGCGGTGTTCCCGAACCCGTCACCGGATGCGTGGACGAACGCGTCCACGTCAAATGCGGCGTTAAGAGATGACCCGTCCTGCCCTTGGGGAGTAGGATTCGATGCCGCGAAGGTTTCCCTGCTTTCGGTAGTGTTTTCCATAGATAGTTCCTTTCTGCTTGCTGTTTTCCGACTCAGAGAGAAGTCCCGCAAGGCGCATGGACGGCTTGTAGAAGATGCGGTCGTTCGTGAAGTTTGCCTTAAGCCAAAGCGGCGCAAACTGCTCGAAGGGCATCCCGCAGGGCTTCACGAAGCCCACGCACCAAAACGGCAACGAGACGGCGTAGATAAAATAGGTGCAATCGCTGACGTTCAGCCCCAAAACGAAGTAGATGTAAAGCCCGGCAAGTACCGAGACAGAAAGCGCACCCGTGATGGATACCAGGGTGCGCATGGTCATCTTGCCTACGATTTTGGGCTGATACTCGGCGATATCCTTGTGTACTGCTACAGAGAGCATGTTAGATATCGCTCCTTTCTAACCCGCGAGGGAACCCCAGTTGATACCGGTCTTGAAGTACACGGCAGCACCCACGACGATGGCACCGCCGATAATCATGGCGAGGGCACCGGAGAGCTGACCGCCGCCGCCCTGCATACCGTCCTTGATGGTAAGACCAAGGTTCACAAGGCCGAAGACGATGAGGATGCCGCCGAGGGCGGTCACACCATCAGAGAGAAGGTTTTTCACGTTTTCCAGCATGGTTGATTCCTTTCTTGTTTACTTGTTTTCTAGTAACCGTACAGATGGGCAAAGGCGATACAGGTAAGTCCCGCGACGATGATTGCAACGGCTTTGCGTATCTCCCCGCCCCCGCCGCGAAGAAGTCCCGCGAGGGTCATCCCAAGATAGATGATTCCCACGACGGTGAATGCGCCCGCAGCGGTTCCTATCGCCGGGGCGGCGAGTTTGACGAGTGTTTCCAAGTTCCTTCCTCCATTCGTCCCCTTTCTGCCTTTTTCGCGTGGCATTTCTCTTAATTATAAGTGACTACCGGTTCAGCAATTTACCCAGAAGTCCTCTCCTTGATTTTTTCCATGCCGCCCATTTCCATGCCGTGAACTCCGCACCCATATCCTCATCGGGGGTATACGGCTCGCAGCCGTTTTTCAGATACCGCTCGAAATCGAAGGAGTTCTTATGCAAACGCTTCCAGTTGCGCTTATCCACGATATAGCGGTATCGCTTATGGGCGTGGGGGTCGTACTTATCATCCATGAGCGGGTTGGTACCGGCGATGAGCAGGATTGCCTTTAGGCGGCTCATCTTGCCGATTTCTGCTGCGTCGATAAGGTCACGACCCTGAATCTGCAAGTTCTTACTGGCGCTTGAGGACTGCCCCGTGGACTCGTTGTAAGTCATCTGATGGATGGTCTGCTTGCCAATCATCTCCGCAATCTCCTTGTTGGTGGAGTTGGACTTGCCACCGAGGAAGAGCGTCGAGTCGCAGCAGTCGATGATGGTCTGCGCCTTCTTATCGTATTTGCTTTCCAGCTGGCTCATGGATTGCAGGATGATGGTGATGCCGATGTTACGGGAACGGGTGACCGCGATGGTCTCCTCAATCTGCGGGATGGTGCCGATGTTGGCGAACTCGTCGAAGATGAAATGCACCGGGGTCGGGAGTTTCCCGCCATAATCCGAAAGGGCTTTTCGGCACAGCTGGTCGATGGTCTGCCACATGAGGATGGCGAACAGGAAACTGAGGGTCTTGTCGGTATCGGAGAGGATGCCGAAAATCGCCACCTTCGCATCCGGGTCACCAAGGGTGTCAATCTCCATCTCGTCATAGGTCAAAAGCTCGCGCACGCCGTCCGTCGCGATGGGCGCAAGGCGCACGTTGCAGGAGATGAGGATGGATTTTAAGGTCTTGCCTGCGGCCACCTTGAAGTTCTTGTAGTTCATCAGGGCGAAGTCCTCGTCGGCGGAAAGTCCCCCGCAGTCGGCGGGCTTCACGCCGTCGGAGTTGCGCTTGAACTTACTGGGCACCCAAGACCAGCCGTTATCTGCCTGCTTGGTGCCAAAGCTCCTTGAGAGACCGGCATTTCCCGCAGTGTCAGGAGAAGAACCGTCGTTTTGCTTGTACTTCTTGCCTTCCTCAATCTGCAAGAACATCAGGTCAAGTGCGGACTTGAAGTTCTCATCGTTCTCACGCGCTTCCGCAAGGGAGAGGAGCGTGAGAAGCGAGGACATGTTGTAGTCCTTTGCCGGGAACCAGTCACGGAGAAGCGCGATGAGCGCCGTGTAGAGCATCTTCTCCGCGTTCTCCCAGAACGGGTCACCGCTCGATTTCCCCTCGGGGTTCGTGTTCATAATGAAGCAGTTCACGAAGGAGAGGATATCGGTATCCGTCTTCACGTACTTTAACGGGTTGTAGTGCATGGACTCATCAAGATTGATGGTATTGAAGCTCTTGAGCTTATAGCCGTTGTCCGTGAACAGGTATCCGGCATCCTTAAGAAGGGTTCCCTTTGGGTCGGTGACGAAGTAGCTGGTGTTGAGCTGGCAGATGTTCGGGGTCACGTAGTTAAAGGTCTTACCGGAGCCAGAGCCGCCGACCACGAGGACGTTTAGGTTGCGGTCATATTCCGGGTCGAACTTGGGACGGTGCAGGGCAAGGCCGAAGTTCTTGGTGAAGAGAAGATTGTTATCTTCGGTCTGCAAGTCCTTAAACTTCTTTCCTTCCTTCAAAGTGCCCCAGCGGGCGGAACCGGATTCTTCGCCGGAACGATAGTTTCCGATGAACGCCACGTAGCGAAGCCAAATCATCCAGATAATGAGAAAGCAAGCCCCGCCAAACAGCAGGGAGTTACTGGTCATATCGAGGGCAAACGGTGCATCCTTTATGGTCTGCCACATGGAAAGGAATGCATCGCTCAAATGGTCGAAAATCTGCCCCGGATAGGTGACGAGGGTTTCGGCGTAGCGGTCACCGAGATAGAAGAAGACCGTGGCGATGACGAGGGTGCCGAGCGCCGAGGTGGCAATCTTCTTATTGATTTCCGGGTTCGCGCTATTTGCCATATGCATCCTCCTTTTCCACTTCTTCCAGCACAAGCAAGAGCGTGGTCACAATACTCGTGCGCGTCTCTCGCGTGGCCGCGTGGCGGAATCCTTCATAGCAGGTGAGCGAAAAGTCCTCGGACACATCAATACCATTGGAATCGCGCGGAGTGAGACCGTCGCACCGGGAAAGGGCGGAAGGCTCCCAGAGGGTCGTGATGCCATCTTCCGATTTCACGCGCTTGCACCCGGACTTCATTTCATAGAAAAGGTTGTCGAGGGTGGTATGGGTTTCGTTGTCCTTTGGCAGGGCGGCATCAAGAAGGGAGATGAGGTTCCCGATGGTACGCTGGGAAGGCTCGCACCAGTCCCTTAAATATCCAAGACAGGCCATCAGAAGAAGTTTTTCCGTCTTCTTAAAGAAGTCCCCATCTGAATCGGAGAGGTTCACGATGGATTCCGCGATGGTCTCGATATCGCTGTCCGACTCCATGGTAAGAAGCGGGGAGCATTTCAGCCTGTCCGGCAATTTGTCTTTGAGTGTCATGGTCTATCTCCTTACAATACGTCTTCGCCGTTAAAGGGCAGGTCAGTCCTTCGTTCCTGCGAGATTTCCTGCGACTTCGTTTCCGTTTCAATTTGAGTTTTAGCGGCGGTCATGTCGCGTGCTTCCCCCGTGAGGGAATAGGACTCGGAATCATATTGCTGCTCCTCGCGAATATCGGAGGGGCGAATCTCGCTTCCGGTCTGCTCTGCATCCATGACGGCGGTGCGGGAATCGGTATCTGCGCCATCGTGGCTCTCAATACCGGAGTTCGGGTCAGGCGTGCGCCCGTCGTTATCCATGGAACCATCAGATGCAATCGGCTCAAGCAGCTGTTGTTCGTCACGCATCTGCTCCTGCGCCAGACGCGCATTCTGCATGGCAAGGTCTCCATCTGGGAGGGTGCCAGCGCCCTTCGGGGTATTCTGCTCGAACCAGTTGTGGGTCACATCGAGGTCATACCGGTTCTTTAACGTCTCCGCAGAGACCGGCCAGTCGCGACCACGCTCATACGCCGGTACCGAACCGTCCTTATTCAGGCTTGCAGGCTCGTAGGCCATGACCTCACCCTTGCTGGTTTCAGTCACACCGAAGCCCTGTGCGTTCATCTTGCGCTCGAAGTCGGAAAAGTCCGTGCAGTCTTCCCTTGCCTTTTGGGCAGCGTTTCGGATGTTCTGGGTATGGATGGCGGTGTCCTCGGCGCGAAGAGTGGCAACCCTATCGCTGCGGGCAGGTGCATCCTTTCCCGGCACGTCATAGGTCTTTTCCGGGGCATCCGTTTTCACCTGCGTCGCGTGAACCTTGTAGGGGGCACCGACGGAAATTACATCGAAATCCTCATGGGTTTCACGACCAACCATCTCTGTAAGCTCCTTGTGGGAGTAGCCGGAGAAGCAAATCGAATCGTCGATGTTGAGGTTTTCGGTATCCTGTTCGCTAAAGAGCACATCGTAAGTTTCTTCTGGTGCATCCTTGTAACGGATGGTGACCGGAATGACCGTTACGTCCTCTGCCGGGAGGTCGGGATAGCTTGTCAGCTCCGTGAGGGAATCCATGGTCTTCTTATTCACGGGTTCCGCGTGATTCAGTGCGTCGGTGATACGCTGCTCATCGAGACGCGCCATCACGTCCTTAAATTGCGGGGCATACCCTGCGACGGTCTTAGCATCCTCCTTGGCAAAGGCAAGGAATCCGTTTCCCTGTTTATCCGTGTAGGCGGCGGCATAGGTACCATTCTCGCGGCATACCTGCGCATAGTAGGCGGCTTCCTCGGAAGTACCAAAGGGCACGACCACCTGCTCACGAGAGGATTGCTTCTCAGCCATTGCTTTTGCCTGCTCGGGAGTGTTCCCCTCCTTCTTATAATGGCGCTGCCACCAGTCGAAAGCACGTTCCCTGCCACGCCCGAACCGCAGATAGTTCTCCGTCTGCCTTGTGACGAAGTTTAGGAGGGCGTTTCCCATGTCATCGCCGAAATCCTGAGCCATGTGGCATCATCCTTTCTTTTCCGATTTTCTGTCTTTTGAAGCGGCAAGAATGCCGTCTCCTTGGGGACAGATTATAACGCAGGCTATTTTTCTATCCCTCTGCCCTATACACGAACATGCAGGTAGAAACTGCCAAATGCACGGATGCCGATGATAGAAAAAGACACCATTTAGCATCAAATGAACCCATTTGCGCTTATTTGCGAACGTTGACCCTTTTCTCATCTGGGTAGAGGGATTCGCCCCTCAACCATCCCGCCCACAAATCTTTCATAAATCCGCAGGCGGATTGACGGAAACATTTGGAACGGAAAAGTTGACCGGCTCCGACTCCCGTGCATTCGCCTTCGCTGCCGCGATGCGCCGGACGCAGGAAAAGCGAGGGGCTTTCCCGCCGGGCACCGCGACCGCTCATTATATGCACGGAGATTGCTGAAATGGGGCGCTGCCCCAAACCCCGGCCACTCCGCGCAAGCCGCAGGATTTTGCCCTTTCGGCGGGGAAAATACAAGTCTTGAATGTTTACCGGCTTTCTTGTAAAATATATATATAGCAAGATGGTTGATACCTTCTTGTGAGTCGAACAGGAGGTGGTCTTCACCGATGAATCAGGAAGAAACGATGCTTAAGCATAAGGAGAGATACAAGAAAACGATTAAGAATCTGACCGTGATGAGCGATATTCTCGCGCGGAACGTATTCAAAGATAAGAATGCCTGCGAGTATGTCCTTAGAATTATTCTGGAAGACAAAGAGCTGACTGTCATCGACAATGAGACGCAGATGGATTTCAGGAACATGCACGGCAGGGGTGTCGTGTTGGACTGCGTGGCAAAGGATGGAAGCGGACGCGTCATAAACGTCGAGATACAGCAGGACGATGAGGGAGCGCACCCGAAACGTGCCAGATACCATCTTGGGATGATGGACTCGAATGTGCTGGATACGGGAAAGAACTTCGACGGGCTACCGGAGACCTACGTGATATTTGTCACCTTAAAGGACGCGCTTGGATGCGGACTTCCGATAGCCCATATCGACCGGATAATCCGCGAGAACGGCAAGGAGTTCGGGGACGAGGAACACTTCATCTACGTGGATTCCAGCAAGGACGATGGAAGCGAGCTTGGAAGACTGATGCACGATTTCCGTGTGAAGGAAGCGAAAGAGATGCAGGCGGGAGCATTGAAAGACCGCGTGCATGAACTGAAAGAGACCGAGAAAGGGGTGGAGCATATGTGCAAGGAAATGGAAGCCCTGCGTCTGGAAGGCGTGGAGGAAGGAAGACTGGAAGAGAAAAGAGAGAATGCCAAAAGCATGGCGGAAGACGGCATGACGGTAGATAGAATCGCAAAAATCTTGAAAGTGAACGCCCAGATGGTGCAGGAGTGGCTTGCAGGTAGCGTTTCTACGGCAAGATAGATAACCACTTAGACGGCTTTACGGTTTTACGACTCTGCGGGTTTCTGGCTCGCAGGGTTTTTGAAAACAGGTAAATAATTTTGTTAATGAAAAACTCGTTACCAATGGGGACATAACCCAGTTGATAACGAGTTTTTTGTTTTGAAAGACGATAGTTTTGATTGCACACTGATTGCACACCTGCGTATTTTTTTGTTGTTTTATAGGTTGCTATATTGCCTTATATTGCCGGAAAATCGCTTATTTTTCGGCATATGGAAGGTTGTCGAAATCGAAAAAGAATATAGAGCCGCAAGCAGAAAAGAAATAATACGATTGATTAAGAGAACTGTTGATATTCAGTATGATATTTTGTCGTATTTGTCTGAATATCCATCATATTTCGAGGAAAAAGCTATTAAACTAATATTCGGCTAAAAATACAATGAGTATGTATGGTGTTCTTTAAAAGGATAGGTGATAATAATGCTTGTTTTCAGAAATATCCTGACTTTTGCAAGAAAATAAGTATAAAATACCCGTCAAGCCCAATAAATACAGGGCCTGGCGGGTTTGCCATTTTGTCATATTTTCATGGCGTTTTTTCCTTTGGAATGAAAAAAGTGAAATTTTTTTGGTCATACTATGGCGGTTCTATTCCTTGTTCTGCTTGTCTGTATGATATCTATCTTGGTTCCGTTGTCAAGAACAGGCCTTTGGTGCTTTGCATTCTTGACAACGGAACCAAGATAGATAAACTGTTAATCAAGCAGAATAAGGAAGGTTTCTGCGTAAGTACGCTGTTGATTTATTTCTTTTTTGTATTTGCCAGTTCTTGTTTGATGTCTCCCAGTGTTCGGATTTTCTTTGAAAAGTCAATTCCAGTTACTTTTCCGATATCTTTTAATACTTCATCATAATAAACAAAGTAATAATAATTCTGTTGGAGAAGATCACATTCTGCTTTTGAAAGTGATTCGATGATTCGTCCTGAACTGTACTTGTTTTCGAGTTTCATTTCCAGGATTCTCATGAGCGTAAGTGCAACAAAGCAGGTTAAGAAGTGGGCTTCGATATGTTCTTTCGTCCATACGTATACTGGTCTCGCTTCCAGTTCGCTTTTTGTAAGTTTAAAAGAGTCTTCGATTTTCCAAAGTCCGCGATACATATCGATGATCTTGTCATCAGATTCTTCCATTTCACTTGTTACCAGTACATAGTAACCGTCCAGCGCTTCTTCTTCAAGAATTCTGTCTTCATCGATATCCAGGATAGAGGAGGCTGTAAGGATTTCGCCAGTTTTATTGTCGTATTCTACTTTTTTCACATACTTAGCTGCGCCATAAGAAGTAGCACGAGTATAGTTTCCGGGATGTGCTGCAAGATCTCTGGCTTTTGCAAGTGCCGCTTCACGTTCGGCTTTTGCTTTTTTTGCATATTTTTCACTCCAGAATACGACCTGTTTTTCATCTACTTGTTTTTCTAATTTTTTGCCACTAACACCAGTGACTTTAATGGTACGTGGGTAGTATCTGGATTTTCTCTTGTATTCGTTCCCGAGCCATATATAATCGGATTCATCTAATACAAAGTCCTTTAATTCCTGAGTGGCTCCGCGGATGGACATACTGAACACATAACCATCTTTGGTTGGTGTGTTGATGGTATACCAGATGTTATCACCTGTTGTCATGGCTTTATCGGCAACTGTGATGACACGTCCAAGGTCGAACTGCTTTTTGATTCGTCCAAAGTTCGGACGATAAGTGAGACAGTCGTTCGTGTTTCCTGGAAAAAGTTCGTAAGTAATCGGGAGTGCATTGTTATCCATGAAAAGTCCCATCTGTACGATTGGATTTGGACGATGCTCCTTGCATACTCCTTTACGAAGGAAGTCAGTCTGGTTATCTGTTTCAAAGTAATAATTCGTCACATCATAGTAGATAAGGCTGGTATCTCTTCCATAGTTTTTCTTGATTCTGTCGTTCATCCACACTTGAAGGCTTTCCTTGTGTTTGTGAAAGAAATCCAAGCATCTGTAAACGTCATCAAGGGAGTAATTACTTTTTTCGAAGAACCATTCACGGTTGTCAAAAGAAGCTTTTTTTGAAGCAGGAGCAAGGATTCTGGAATAAACCAGCATCTTCATGATCGTGTTGGCATCGTATTTTTCCTTGGTATAGCGTTGACGGTGAATGAGGAACTTATCAATTTCAAGTTCATGATAAATCTTACTAAGAGCAGCGTAACCAAAGTTTTTTCGTAAGCTGTCACCGACGCACAAGCGGTCAGAATCATAGAAAGTGAAGTTGATAGGAGCTTGTTTTGCTCTTTTCTCCTCATTTAATTGATCGACTCTTTTCTGAAAATGGGCAATCGGATCCTCATAGATTTTTTGGAGTTCGTCGAGAAAACCAATCGATTCAATCGTCTTCTGTCTAGAACATTTCTTGACTCTATCATAGTAATTATCAACGATAGAAAGTCTAATGCGTCCGTGGGTGTTTGGTGTTTTTTTTAAGTACATAATTCAGCTCCTTCGATATAATACTTATTATATCACGAAACGTTATAAAACGCTATATATAAAAGTTAAAAATATAAAATAAAAAATGCTCGGAAGCCTTATTCTATAAAGCTTTCGAGCTATATCAGTTCATAACTAACTGCAAAAGTGTGGTGTGACGAATTCATTACACAGGCAAGAAACGGAAAGCCGTATGACAGGAAAAGTCTTCCAAAGGAGCCATTATCCCCAATCTGGATTTTGATCTCCCTTGGGGTAGGAGTTGTTCTGTCACTTATCATTGTCGGCAGGATGAAGGCACAGCTTAAAACAGTGCGTTTCCAGTCAGCGGCAGGCAGCTATGTAAAAGACGATAGTCTGGATATTACAGAAAGCAGAGATATGTTCCTTTATGAAACGACTTCGAAAACGGCGAAAGAAAAGAAGAGCTCTTCCGGCGGCAGCAGTACACATACTTCTTCATCAGGAAGAACTCACGGTGGCGGAGGCAGCAAATTCTAGGGAAAATACCTCCTGTCATTAGTTTTAGATTGGATTTTTGCGTTGACGGTAAGCTGGAAAATGTGCTATACTGTATCACATAATGAGCAAAGAAGGAGGATATTACAATGAAACACATTAAAACATTGAATACACAGACTCTGAACAATACAGTAAAGAAGGGCGGATGCGGAGAATGCCAGACATCCTGTCAGTCAGCATGCAAGACTTCTTGTACAGTAGGAAATCAGACTTGCGAACACAGCAAATAAGAGATATTTGTAAGTGTAGTGAATAAGTATGACAAGCAGGCAGCGGCTTTAAAGCCGCTGTCATTTGACGTATGAGGAAAAATTTGAAAAATAAGGATAGAAAGGGGTACCGGTTGTGATTCATCAGTACCAGAACAATGGATATAATATTGTACTTGATGTCAACAGCGGATGCGTTCATGTAGTGGACGAGCCGGGGTACGAAGTTATTGCATGTCTGAACCGTATGAACGAGAATCAGACAGTGCAGACGCTGAAAGAAGAAAGTACATGGAACCAGCTGAAAGATGAGCTGGAAGGGAAATATTCCGAAGAAGAACTTAGAGATATATTGGATGATGTGACAGAGCTGACTGCAAACGGACAGCTTTTTGTTGTTGATACATATGAACCTTTTATCGGGGAGGTTATCAAGCGTAAGACAGTTGTGAAAGCACTTTGTTTGCATATCGCACACGACTGCAATCTTGCCTGCAAATACTGTTTTGCAGAAGAAGGAGAGTATCACGGAAGAAGAGCACTTATGACTTATGAAGTTGGTAAGAAAGCCCTGGATTTCCTGATCGCCAATTCCGGAACAAGAAGGAATCTGGAAGTTGATTTCTTTGGCGGGGAGCCGCTGATGAACTGGCAGGTTGTCAAAGACCTGGTGGCATACGGAAGAGAGCAGGAAAAGCTTCATGATAAGCATTTCCGCTTTACAGTAACTACGAACGGAGTGCTTCTGAATGATGAGATTCAGGAGTTTATCAATAAAGAGATGGATAACGTGGTCATCAGCCTTGACGGACGTAAAGAAGTCAATGACAGAATGCGTCCGTTCAGAAATGGAAAGGGAAGCTATGATCTGATCGTACCGAAGTTCCAGAAGCTTGCTGATTCACGTAATCAGGAGCGCTACTATATCCGCGGAACATTTACCAGAAACAATCTGGATTTTTCAGAGGATGTAAAGCATTTTGCAGAGCTTGGCTTCAAGCAGATGTCGATCGAACCGGTTGTCGGGGATGAATCTGATCCGTATGCAATCCGTGAAGAAGATCTTCCGCAGATCTTTGATGAGTATGACAAGCTTGCAAGATATATCATTGAGAAAGACAAAAAGGGAGAAGGATTCAATTTCTTCCACTTTATGATCGACCTGGAAGGAGGACCTTGTCTGTACAAACGTCTGTCCGGATGTGGTTCGGGAACCGAATACCTTGCTGTTACGCCATGGGGAGATTTCTATCCGTGTCACCAGTTTGTAGGTGATGAAGATTTCCTGATGGGAAATGTAAACGAAGGGATTACAAGACCGGAGATCGCAGATGAGTTCCGTTGCTGCAACGTATATACAAAAGAAAAATGTAAGAAATGTTTTGCAAGATTCTACTGCAGTGGTGGATGTATGGCAAACGCATACAAGTATGCAGACGGATTAAATGATTCTTATGATCTGGGATGTGAGATGGAACGTAAGCGCGTGGAATGCGCGATTATGATAAAGGCTGCAATGGCAGACGAAAACTAAGAAAGGGACTTGGACATGAAGAAGAGTAAAGGAATAGTAAGCCTTGTTCTGATTGCTGCACTTTTAGGACTTCTTGGATTTACCTGCTGGCAGGGATTTGGTTCCTCCCACACAGGTTCCGCAAGAAATATCAATCTTGGTCTTGACCTTGCCGGTGGTGTCAGCATTACCTATCAGACAAAAGACAAGAATCCTTCAGCAGAAGATATGAAGGATACGATCTACAAGCTGCAGAAGCGTGTAGAGCAGTACAGTACAGAAGCAAGTGTATATCAGGAAGGGGATGACCGGATCAACATCGAGATCCCGGGTGTATCCGATGCTAATAAAGTTCTGGAAGAACTTGGCAAACCAGGATCACTGGTATTTCAGGATGCAGATGGCAATACCGTTCTTGAAGGAACAGATGTTAAAAATGCAGAGGCTCAGACACAGGAGAACTCTACGACTAAGAACAAAGAATATGTCGTAGCTCTGCAGCTTACCAAAGAAGGAACAACCAAATTTGCAGAAGCAACAGCAGCAAATGTAGGAAAACAGATTTCCATTATTTATGATGGACAGACAATCAGTTCACCAAGAGTTAATCAGGCGATCGAAGGCGGAGAAGCCGTTATCACAGGGATGTCAAGCTATGAAGAAGCAGACAATCTTGCAGCTACCATCCGAATCGGTGGACTTTCTCTGGAACTGGAAGAACTTCGCTCTAATGTAGTAGCTGCACAGCTCGGAGAAGAAGCAATCAGCACAAGCTTAATGGCTGGTGCCATCGGACTTGCCATCATCTTCGTATTTATGTGCTTCGTATATCTGATTCCGGGACTTGCAGCAGGTCTAGCACTTCTGATCTACACAGGACTGATCCTGGTGCTTTTAAATGCATTTAATATCACGCTTACCCTTCCGGGAATTGCAGGTATCATTCTTGGAATCGGTATGGCAGTCGATGCCAACGTTATCATTTTCGCCCGTGTGCGTGAAGAAGTGACAACAGGTATCAGTGTTAAGACTTCCCTGAAGAATGGTTTCCACAAAGCAATGTCTGCGATCGTTGACGGTAACGTAACAACTCTGATCGCTGCAGCTATTCTCTGGTTCAAGGGTTCAGGTTCTGTAAAAGGATTTGCACAGACACTGGCACTTGGTATTGTTGTGTCAATGTTTACGGCACTTGTTATTACCAGGATCATCATTTTCTCTCTGTATGCGATTGGTCTTCGTGATGTGAAATTTTATGCGAAGAAATTCAAAAAAGAAAGAAAAATTATCGACTTCCTCGGAAAGAAAGCCATTTTCTTTGCAATATCAATTGCTGTGATCGCAGCAGGTTTTGTGACAATGGGAGTCCAGTCGGGAAAAGGTGAAGGTGCGCTGAACTACAGCCTGGAATTCAAGGGCGGTACGGCTACAACCGTAACATTTGATAAAGATTACTCGATCAAAGAGATTGATTCAAAGATCGTTCCGGTTGTAGAAGATGTGACCGGAGATCACAATGTACAGGCACAGAAAGTAAAAGACAGCAATCAGATCATCATCAAGACACAGACGCTGAATCTTGACGAAAGAGAAGCACTTAACAATGCGCTTGCTGATAAATTTGGTGTAGACACATCGACAATTACAGCAGAAAATATCAGTTCTACGGTAAGCTCCGAGATGAGACAGGATGCGATCATTGCAGTTATCATTTCAGCGATCTGTATGCTGATCTATATCTGGTTCCGGTTCAAAGATGTACGTTTCGCATCAAGTGCGGTTCTTGCTCTTTTACACGATTTGTTATTTGTGCTTACATTCTATGCACTTGCAAGAACATCTGTCGGTAATACATTTATCGCATGTATGCTGACAATCCTTGGATATTCTATCAATGCGACGATCGTTATTTTCGACCGTATCCGTGAAGAGCTTCGGGTCATGAAGAGAAACGATGATCTGAAAGCGCTTGTAAACAGAAGTATCACTTATACACTGACAAGAAGTATTTACACAACATTTACTACATTTGTCATGGTAGCGGTTCTTTATATCATGGGTGTAAGCTCTATTAAAGAATTTGCAGCACCTCTTATGGTTGGTATTGCAGGGGGCGGATATTCATCTGTATGTATCACCGGTGCATTATGGTATGTAATGAAAACAAAAATCGGCGGCAAAAAAGCAGCGAAAAAGAAATAACTGACAGAAAATGAGGTGTCGGAGGAGAATCCTCCGGCATCTTTGTATTATCTGACTACCAAAGAAAGGAAAAGAGAAAATGGAGAACTGGGTACTTCTGAGAAAAGGAGCGGATTTTCAGCATATCAGTGAGAAATTCCATATCAGTCCGCGAGTGGCTTCCCTGATAAGAAACCGGGATGTGATCGGGGATGATGCGATCGAGAAATATTTAAACGGTACGATCGCCGATCTGTACGATGGAATGCTGATGAAGGATATGGACAAGGCAGTAGCGGTTCTTGGAGAAAAGATAAAAGAAAATGCAAAAATCAGGATCATCGGAGACTATGATATTGATGGAATCCAGTCGACCTATATTCTTCTGGAGGGATTCCGGATGCTCGGAGCTGATGTGGACAGTGACATTCCGGATCGTATGAAGGACGGGTATGGTCTAAACCGGAACCTGATCGACCGGGCGCTGGAGGCCGACGTGGATACGATCATTACCTGTGATAACGGGATTGCGGCGGCAGAGGAGATCGCCTATGCAAAAAGTATGGGAATGACGATTGTGGTGACGGATCATCATGAGGTCCCGTATACGGAAATTGGTGCGGGACGAAGATATATTCTGCCGGAGGCAGATGCGGTTGTGGATCCGAAGCAGGAGGACTGTACTTATCCGTTCAAAGGGCTGTGCGGGGCTGCGGTTGCTTACAAGCTGGTGGAGGCTCTGATGGAAGCCATGGGAAAAGATGCGGAAGATGCAGATTATCTGATGGAAAATGTGGCAATCGCAACGATCGGTGATGTTATGGATCTGGTGGACGAAAACCGTATTTTCGTTAAACAGGGACTGGATATGCTGAAACGGACGGAGAATCTGGGACTGAAGGCGCTGATGGGATGTACTGGTGTGAATGTAGATAAGCTGTCTCCGTATCACATTGGATTTGTGATCGGTCCGTGTATGAATGCCAGTGGAAGACTGGATACAGCAAAGCGTGCCCTGGAGCTTCTGGAGGCAAAGAAAGTGGCGGAGGCGGATCTGCTGGCAGGTGATCTGAAAGCACTCAATGACAGCCGGAAGGATATGACGGCGCAGGCGGTAGAAGAGGCGTTTATCCAGGTGGAGAACAGTGAACTTAAGGATGCAGACGTGCTGGTGGTCTACCTGCCGGAATGTCATGAAAGCCTTGCCGGGATCGTGGCAGGAAGGATCCGGGAAAAATATTACCGTCCGGTCTTTGTGCTGACGAAGGGCGCGGAAGGTTTAAAGGGCTCAGGAAGATCGATCGAGACCTGGCACATGTATGAAGGACTGAACCGGGTAAAGCATCTGTTGTCAAAATTTGGCGGGCATAAGATGGCGGCAGGTCTCTCCATGCCAGAGGAGAATCTGGAACAGTTCCGTAAGGAGATTAACGAAAAATCCGGGATCACACCAGAGGATCTGAATGAAAAGATTGCCATAGATATGCAGCTCCCGTTTGAATGTGTCAATGAAAAATTTATCGGAGAGCTTGCGGTTCTGGAACCATTTGGCAAAGGAAATGCACGTCCGGTCTTTGCAGAAAGACAGGTACAGGTGGAAAGTGCGAGAATCCTTGGCAAGAATAAAAATGTGCTGAAGTTGCAGGTGAAGGATCTTCACGGTACAAGGATGGATGCCATGTATTTTGGAGATGTGAATACCTTTGTGGAATATGTGCGTGAAAAATTTGGAGATATTGCCTGTGAGTGTCTGCTGCGCGGACATGGGCATGGAATTGTTATGGCATTTACCTATTATCCTGATATCAATGAGTATCAGGGAGTCCGTACGCCACAGATTGTGATCCAAAATTATAAATAATTTGAAAAACAGCAATTTTATGCTATACTAATAGATATTGCATATATTTGTAGGTAAGGTGGAGAAGAAAGATGAAAAAACTTGAAGAATATGTTGTCAGCATTCCGGATTATCCGGAAAAAGGAATTATTTTCAGAGATGTAACCAGCATTCTTGAAGATCCGGAAGGGCTTCAGCTTTCCATTCGGGAACTGCAGGATAAGCTTGAAGGCATGGATTTCAACATCGTGATCGGACCGGAGTCCAGAGGATTTATTTTTGGAATGCCGATTGCATATAATCTGCAAAAAGCATTTGTGCCGATTCGTAAAAAAGGAAAGCTTCCTTGCGAGACAGCATCGATCAAGTATGATTTGGAATATGGAAGTGCAGAGATCGAGATCCACAAGCGTTCGATCAAACCGGGAGACAAGGTTGTGATCGTAGATGACCTGATGGCAACAGGCGGTACGGCAGAAGCAATGATCAAACTGATCGAAGGACTTGGCGGTGAGGTTGTAGAAGTTCTCTGCCTGATCGAACTGATGGGATTAAAAGGACGGGAAAAACTGAAAGGATACAAAGTAGATTCCGTAATCCAGTATCCGGGAAACTAATGAGAAAGAAGGGAAGGCTATGGCAGACGATATCGGAATCCAGCAGGAGATGCTGATCGAACCAACACATAAAAAACTGGAGATCGTAGATGGTCATGCGGTAAAGGATGTGGAAGATTATCAGAATCCGGAACTGCTCTATAAAAGTCTGATCGAGCGAGTCAGAAAGTACCATCCTTCGGCGGACGTCTCTATGATCGAAAAAGCATATCATATTGCAAGAGATGCGCATAAAGGGCAGACACGGAAATCCGGAGAAGAGTATATTATCCATCCTCTGTGGGTAGGAATCATTCTGGCACAACTGGAGATGGACAAAGAGACGATCGTTGCCGGCATCCTTCATGATGTGGTAGAAGACACGGTGATGACGGACGAAGAAATCCGTCAGGAATTCGGAGATGAGGTGGCTCTTCTGGTAGACGGTGTCACAAAGCTGGGACAGCTTTCCTATTCAGCGGATAAGTTGGAGGTCCAGGCTGAGAATCTTCGTAAGATGTTCCTTGCGATGGCAAAAGATATCCGTGTTATCATCATCAAGCTTGCCGACCGTCTGCACAATATGCGTACCCTGCAGTATATGCGACCGGAGAAGCAGTTGGAAAAAGCAAAAGAAACCATGGATATCTATGCTCCGATCGCACAACGGCTTGGTATTTCCAAGATCAAGACAGAGCTTGATGACCTGGCGCTCAAATATTCCCAGCCGGAGGTTTTTAACGATCTGGTAAAGCAGATCAATGCAAGAAAAACGGAAAGGGAAGAATTTGTCCAGCAGATCGTGGATGAGGTTTCCACGCATATGAAGAATGCGAACATTGATGCAGAAGTGAACGGACGTGTGAAGCATTTCTTCAGCATTTATAAGAAGATGGTGAACCAGGATAAGACGGTGGATCAGATCTATGATCTGTTTGCAGTCCGTATTATCGTAGATTCTGTAAAAGACTGTTATGCGGCGCTTGGAGTTATCCATGAGATGTATACACCGGTACCGGGACGTTTTAAAGATTATATCGCAATGCCGAAGCCAAATATGTATCAGTCTCTGCATACGACGCTGATCGGCCCGAACGGACAGCCATTTGAAATTCAGATCCGC
>OLPI01000386.1_pt1 | contig 42268 bp, 42 predicted proteins | sample 1672361 | NCBI WGS metagenome assembly OLPI01 (sample SAMEA3136675, study PRJEB25190) | human gut metagenome
CAGGCACGAATCAGCGATTTGTAAAAAACGCTCTCAAAAATGCGGAGTTGCCACCTTGATTCTTTCAAATATTTGTTTTTCTTTTATTTCTGTCACATATATGCAAGCCGTCATTCAAATCACAATTTAATCATTGAGGCTTTTTGCTTCTTCAAATTCTTTCACCATAACATCGTTAGGTTCTTCTGTACATAAACTAACTACGATGATCAGAATAGAAGATACGATAAATGCTGGTAACAGGCAGTAGATTCCAAAAATTCCACCTAATTTTCCCAGAGTCACTGGCCATACAAGTGCAATGATACCTCCACTTAACATTCCAGCGATTGCTCCTTTTAAGTTTGTTCGTTTCCAGAATAATGCAAACAGTGTTAATGGACCAAAGGCTCCACCGAATCCTGCCCATGCATTTTCTACTAGTCCGAATACAGAACTGTTTTCATCCATTGCGATAAAGATACCGATCAATGCGATCACGATCGTTGTGATCCTTGAAACTAACAGTACCTTTTCTTCAGACATTTCTTTCTTAAATAATCCTTGGAATAAGTTCTTTGATACGCAGGATGATGCAATTAAAAGCTGCGAATCAGATGTACTCATTGTTGCTGCAAGAATTCCTGATAAAATAACTCCTGCCATAAATAATGGAATCAGTCCTTTAAATAAATGTGTTGTCATATAAATAAAGATTCTCTGGTTTCCATTACCTGCTAATTCTGCTACTTTTGGATAAAGTGCTGCTCCTGTAAATCCGATACATACGGCTACACTTAAAGAAATCAATACCCAGATCATTGCGATATTTCTTGATTTCTTTACTTCTTGTGGGTCACGAATCGCCATGAATCTTACAAGGATATGTGGCATACCAAAGTATCCAAGTCCCCATGCAAGTCCGGATAAGATTGGGATCACACCCTGTGATACTGCACCTCCTGTTGCTGGATCATGGTACTTCATAACATCAAAGAATCCTTCCATTGCCTGACCGTGTGCAATAACATTCGCTACTCCACCTGCATTCACAACTCCAACGATCAGTACGATCACAATGGCAAATGACATTAATAATCCCTGAATCAGGTCTGTTGTACTTGCTGCTAAGAATCCACCCATGGATGTATATAATACAATAACGATCGCACAGACGATCATACTCTTCTGATAATTTAATCCAAATACAGAGTTAAATAATGTACCACATGCAGCAAATCCTGATGCGGTGTATACTGTAAAGAAAATAAGGATCATGACTGCAGAAATACTGCTTAAGATCTTCTTATCATCTTTAAAACGATTACTGAAGAAGTCTGGCACTGTGATCGCATTATCTGCTACTTCTGTATAATGACGTAATCTCTTTGCCACGATCTTCCAGTTTAAGTATGTACCAAGGATCAATCCGATTGCTGTCCATCCTGCCTGGCTGAATCCTGTTGCGTATGCAAGTCCAGGAAGTCCCATCAACAGCCAGCTGCTCATATCAGATGCCTCTGCACTCATTGCAGTAACCCATGGTCCAAGTCCTCGTCCTCCAAGGAAATAGTCTTCGGATGTCTTTGTCTTCTTACTGTAAATGACACCAATCCAGATAACCATTGCCATATAGAGAACCATTGCGATCAATATTGGTAATTTCATATGATTTCTCCTCTTCTTTATGTGTATTTATCTTCATGATCAAAGTCTTATTTGACCTGAATTTTGACATGATTGTCTATTTTATCACATTCTTTGGATTGATTCAAGAAAAAGACAATTACTCGACACGCTCCGGCATGACAACAGCTGCCACAATATATAACAACAATCCTGTTCCTGTTGTGCATAATGCTGCTGTAAGGATTCGTACCAAAGTTGGATCTACCTCAAAATATTCTGCTAATCCTCCACATACACCAAATAAAAAACGGTCTTTTCTTGATTTATATAATGTTTTCTTCATTTCCTTTTCCTCCATCTATCTGTTACTTTGTTTTACAATATTGTATTATCGAAATCAATCGTAAGATCTCCACTTCCACAATCTATATTAATCCATCTTAATGCATTGATATTTCGTTTTTTTAGATCATCTTCGAAAAGTATATCTCCAATCTTAACATCTCCACTTCCACAATCTATATTATAGTTATAATCTTTTTCTGTTCCTGCCATTGTCAATGTGACATCTCCAGAACCCAGATCAATCTCTGTCTTTGATGTTGTGATCGTTGTCAGATCAATATCTCCACTTCCACAGTCTATGTCAAGTTCGTCTGTGATATTCAAAGAATCTGACGCAATGTCTCCACTGCCACAATCCATGGAAACTTTCTCAAAGGTAACTCCTTTGGGCAGAATAACTGTGATCTCATCGTTTGATTGAAACCAAAATAATTTAAAATGTCTGCTCTTCTGCTTGATTTCAATCTCTCCATCTGACTTTAATATCACTGGCTCCCAGCTTCCTTTTTTCTTTATGATCAGACGATCCTGATTCCCATTTTGTAGCTTCACATCTCCACTTCCAATATCAATATTTAATTTCCGGATCTGATCTGCTCTTATATTTCGTTCCTCTGTCTGTAATTTGCCGCTTGTCTTTCCTTCTGTATAATTTCGGATCTGTCTTGGATCTGCACCCATAACAAATGCTGCTATGATGCATCCGATCCCTGCAACAGCTGTTACTGATATTAATATCATGCATACTTTCTTAAACGTCTTCAAACTTATTCACATCCTCTCCCAAAATTTCTGTTCCAAAATTCACGGATCTTTGCAATGATCCATGGAATGGCAGTTGCACAGATCCATACAAGGAACCATAATAACAAAATTCCACCAGCGATCATCAGAAAACCGCCGCCCATCAACAATAAACCATATGGAACTGTCGTAAACATCTTATAAATTCCAGCGCCAACCAACCCAAGTCCTCCAAACAACAATCCTGCACAACTGCCAAAAATTCCTCCTGCAATTCCAATCACAATGCCAAAAATACCAGGAATCAGCCAGCTTCCCACAAAGACAAGAATTAAGATCATCAAAATGATATTCCGGTTTCTTCTTCCCTTCATATGCCATCTGCTGCCCTGTTTGGCTTCCTTTTGTGAGTCTTTTCTACTCATCTGTTGGTAATCTTCGTAAGTTTCCTGTCTATATCCTTCTTCTGTATACTCACTGCTTGCCTGATTTTCCTGTACAGAATCACGGATCATCTTCGCGATCTTCTCTGGGGAACCAAGTTCCTTGATCACCTGTTCTTCTTTCTCTTCTCCTGCTTCCTCAAAATAATCTTCATAATATGCGATCGCATCTTCAATTTCTTCTTCTGGAAGATCTTTTAGTAAAAAAGATAATCTCTTTAAGTACTCCTCCCGGTTCATACTCTCTCTCCTCCTTCAAAAATTCCAGATATTCTCTGGGAATATTGTTTCCATTCTTCTTTATATAACGAAAGCTGTGCTATTCCCACAGATGTGATCTTATAATATCTGCGGTTCCTACCGCCGTATTGCTTATCATAAACTTCCAAGCAGCCATCCTTCTTAAGTCTCCTTAATACTGGATATAATGTAGATTCTGATACTTCTAACACTTCTCTTACATCCTGTGTAATCTTATATCCATACGTGCCTTCTTGTTCTCTTGATACGACAGCCAGAACTACCGCATCTAACAGCGCAGCTCCTGTATTAAAAACCATTGGCATCCTCCTTACTCATATTATATGCCATATAATATTATATTTTTCATATTATGTCAACTCGCTGTAGATTTCTTATATAGCGTAATTTACATGAAAAGAAATCTGCTGTAACTAAAAAGAGACCATCACATATCTCTATGCAATGATCTCTGTAATATTTATTTTAAAACTGTTTTCAGCTGATTGACCGCTTTGGCACTTGTCTTGCTCTTTAGATCCTGATAGTCAAAGAATGCAAATCCATCCACATGTTTCTTTCTTGCATACTGGACCTGTTTCTTCAAGACTTTTGTATCACGCTTCCATTCTTTTCGTTCTGCACGATTCTGGCCAACATTATGTCCCGCACGATATACTGCGATTCCAATATAAAGTTTAACTTTCTTACTCTTTGCTGCCTTGATCCAACGATCTGTGACTTTATTAAATTTTGCAGTTGGATGTTTAAATCCCCAGTATACCTGTGGGCAGATATAATCAACATACTCTGTAGAATTTAGCCATTTATAGATATCTACATAATATGAATATTTACTTGTCAGATTGTCAATATTTCCTGCTGGACTGATACCATATGTTACATTTGGATCTACACTTTTTACTGCTTTTTTCATCTGTTTTACAAGAGTATTTACCTGTGCACGACGGTAAGTATAGATACTTTTCTTTTTCTTCTTATAAGAAGATTTGTTGTATTCTTTTGCATCAAATGCCTTTTTGACATTACGTTTTGTAAAAGATGGATAGAAATAATCATCCATATGAATTCCATCGACATCATAATTTTGTACGATTTCTTTTACTCCGTTTGTGATCAGTGTTCTGACCGCTTTTTTGGATGGGTTGTAATACAAACTTCCACCATAAGATAATACATTTCTTCTTGTAGACTTCTTGGCATGCCATTTTCTTGCCTGATTATTCTTTGCAAGTTTCTTATAATTCGTAGAACCTGTTGTTACACGATATGGATTTACCCATGCCTCGATCTTCATGTCATTGTCATGTGCAACTTCTACCATAATCTTTAATGGGTCAAATCCTGGATTTCTTCCCTGTTTTCCAGAAATATATTTGGACCAAGGAAAATACTTTGACTTATAAATGGCATCTCCAAATGGTCTTACTTGCACGATCACGCGATTCATTCCAAGACTCTTTCCTTTTTTGACAACACCTGTAAAGTAGGTACGGAAATTTGCTGCCGTTCTCTTTTTATATTTTGCACGATAAGAGTCATAATCGTAGAAAGAAAACCAGAATGCTTTATATTCTCCCATAGACTGTGTCTCTTCCTGCTGTTCCGTTGTAGTTTCTGTTGTCGCTTCTGAAGCTGTTGTTGCTTCTGTTGTCGCTTCTGAAGCTGTTGTTGCTTCTGCCGTTGTTCCCTGTGCCGGATCATTTCCATCTCTTGCTGCTGCCAATACCATATGGCTGCATAAATTCACAAACATTGCACTGACAACCAATAATGCGATCCATTGTATCTTTCCTAATTTTAAATGTTTCATATTTCCCTCCGATGTACCTTCTGTCTGCTGTTTTACTTTATTAAATCCATTCAAAATGTTCACATGCTTTCTTAATACCGTCATTGACATTTGTATCGGTCACATAACTTGCCATATCTTTTAAATCCTGGCATCCATTTCCCATAGCAATAGAAAACCAGTCTTTACAGAACATATCCATATCATTGTAATCGTCCCCGAATACAACCACATTTTTAATATCTGCGCCAAGATATTCCATCATCTTCACAATACCACCACGTTTATTATCTGGCTGGAACATTAAATATTCTGGTTCAAATCTCAAATGCCCGATCAACTCTTTCTTTGTAAGTTTCTCTTCTTCCTCTTTTGGAATAGCTACATAAATCTTGTAAATCGCGTCGACACTGTCAATATCTAACATATCATCGATGATATATCTGGTTGGTTCTTTTCTCTTTCCAACCTGTCTTAGAAATTTATCGTCTGTCATATAGACATCTTTCGTATCATCAAGAGCTACACACCATCCATACCCTAATTCTTCTGACTGATGAATGATCTGTAAACACCCTTCTTTATCCAAAGGAATATTTTCCACTAATTCATTGTTGATCACACAGCCATTGCCTCCACAACAGACCATATTTTTAAACCCATTGGCTTCTGTGAATTTACGTGCTTTGTAATGTGCTCTTCCAGTTGCGATCGCAACAAAATGTCCATTTGCTTCTAAACGATCCAACGCCTCTCTGGCACTTGGCACGATCTTCCCTGTCGATCTATCTGTCAATGTTCCGTCAATATCAAAAAAGAAATATTTCTTTTCCATTGTTATCTACTCCTTATAAACTCTTATCATAGCATTTTATTTATTGCAATGAATTTAACTGTTCATAAAATGTTGGATAAGACACATCCACACATTCTGAATCTTCGATCACAGTTTCTCCTTCTGCATTGATTCCTGCAATCGAAAATGTCATAGCGATTCGATGGTCGTATTTACAATTGATGCTTGCTCCATGTAATGGATTACCGCCTTTGATGATCATTCCATCGTCTGTCGCTGTCGCATCAACACCCATTTTCACAAGATTATCAACCGTTAATGCGATTCGATCAGACTCTTTTACCTTCAACTCTGCCGCGTCTTTGATCACTGTCTCACCTTCTGCAAATGCTGCTAACAGTGCAATAACTGGAATCTCATCGATCAATGTTGGAATGACTTCTCCACCAATCACCGTTCCTTTTAATTTGCTTGTCTTTACAACGATATCTGCTGTTGGCTCTCCCCCATTATCGATTACATTTTCTAATGTAACATCAGCTCCCATATCTTTACATACACGCAGGATTCCATCTCTTGTTGGATTGATTCCAACATTTTTTAAACGGATACATGAATTTGGTGTGATCAGTCCTGCTACGATAAAGAAAGTTGCTGAAGAAATATCTCCTGGAACCATGATATCTGTTGCGATCATCTCTTCTGGAGGTGTGATCGTCGCTGTTGTATCATGTGATTCTACTTTCACTCCAAAAGAACGAAGCATTAATTCTGTATGATTTCTTGATAATGCTGGTTCTGTCACACTTGTCTTGCCATCTGCATATAATCCTGCTAATAACACACAGGATTTTACTTGTGCAGATGCAACTGGAGAATCATAATGTGTTGCATTTAATTTTGTTCCTTCAATCTTCAATGGTGCACATCCATTCCCATTCACACTTGTGATCTTTGCACCCATCTGTTCTAATGGTTTGATGATCCTTCCCATTGGACGTTTATTTAAAGATGCATCTCCAGATAATACAGTTTCAAAATCCTGACCTGCAAGGATTCCTGAGATCAATCTTGTTGTTGTTCCGCTATTTCCTACATCTAATGTCTCACTTGGTGCCTTTAAGCCATGAAGTCCATTTCCATGAACAGTGACGTTCGTTCCATTCTGTTCGATCAAAACACCCATCTTACGAAAACAATCGATCGTTGACAGACAGTCTGCTCCTGATAAGAAATTGCTGATATGTGTTGTTCCTTTCGCTAAAGATCCAAACATAACTGCTCTATGACTGATCGATTTGTCTCCTGGAATTGATAATTCTCCTCTAAGTCCCGCACTTTTTGTTAATTTCATGTTTTTATTTCCTCTCGTATACTGTGTAGTTTTTATCTCTTAAGATTTTTGTCGCCTTCTTTGCTGATTCATCATCATATAACATGATCTTTAAAACACCTTCTTCGAATTCACGGTTGTGAATGATTCCAATATTCTTGATACTTACATGATTCAAAGCAAGCAAGGTTGTCGTTGTTGCGATCGTTCCTGGTTCATCTGGAATATCAATAAAGATCTCGTAAGATTTCTGGATCAGACCAACCGCACTGTCTGGCACAGAATCTCTATATTCTCCTGCCTGTTTAAAATAATTATTCAAATATTCTCTGTCTTCCATATCAAGTGCTGCGATCACATAGCCTAAATGATTCTGTGCTTTTTGCAGTAATTCTTTGATATTCTTCTTATTTGATAAAGAAATCTGTTCCCATACGACTGGAGATGAAGATGCGATTCTTGTGATATCTTTAAAACCACCTGCAGCTAACTGTTTTAAGATTCCATCATCTGTATCCATATTACTTACGATATGTACCAGTTCTGCTGCCATGATATGTGGTACATGACTGATCGCTGCAGTATAGGCATCATGCTGCTTATAATCCAGAATGATCGTTAATGCTCCTAATTCTTCAATGAAGTTTGTAAAATCTTTCACTCTTTGTTCGCTGACTTTCTTCGTTGGCGTGATAAAATAGTAAGCATTCTCAACTAATCTGTCAGAACTGAAAGAAAAACCTGCCTTCTCTGATCCTACCATCGGATGTCCTCCGATAAAGTATTCTTCCATTCCTAATTCTTCAATCTTTAAGTGAATCTCTTCCTTTACACTTCCTACATCTGTTAAAATACAATTTTCATTAATCGATCCTTTCAGATCTTTTAGATACATTACATTATATTGAACCGGTGCACACAAAAATACATAGTTGCATTCCGCAAAATCTGTTTTGCAGTCTGTAGCAATTGAATCAATGATTCCATCCTCCAATGCACTTTTGATCGTATCCGGGTTTTCATCCATTCCAATGAGTGTATAGTTTGGAAAAACTCTTCTTATTCCCTTCGCAATGGATCCACCGATCAATCCTAAACCGATAAATCCGATCGTAAAATTGCTGTCTGTCATTGTTTTACTCTCCTTTTTTCTTGCGGTGATCACAAAATCTTCTCATTCTTTGATCACACTTAGTTTTTATTTTAACTTCCTGTATTTAAAAAGTCAACACTGACACGCTTTAAAGTGACAAAGTATTTTCCTCTCTATTTTCTTGGATTTCCTACTTGAATACCAAAAAAAAATGCTTTATGATTATCTTAACAATTATTTTACACTAACTTATTTTAATAAAGGAGTTTTCCAATGTTTGAAAAAGCCGTTATCTACGCAACAAATGCCCACAACGGTCAGACAAGAAAAGGCACCAATCTTCCTTTTATCATCCACCCTATGGAAGTTGCTGCCATCGTTGCCGCTATGACTCTCGATCAGGATATGCTTTGTGCCGCTGTCCTTCATGATGTTGTTGAAGATTGTGACGGAATCTCGATAGAGGACATCCGTCGTGAATTCGGTGATATCGTTGCTTCTTATGTCTATCAGGAAAGTGAAGATAAGAGTAAGACATGGGTTGAGAGAAAAGGCCATACGATCGATTTCTTAAAGAACCGTGCATCCCGCAACGCTAAGATCATCGCCCTTGGTGACAAGCTTGCTAACATCCGTGCACTTTATCGGGATTATAACATCCTTGGCGAAGAGTTATGGGAGAGATTCAATATGAAGGATAAGAAGATGCAGAGTTGGTATTATCGTGGAATGATCGAAGGTTTTGCTGATCTTTCAGAATTTCATGAGTATGAGGAATACTGTCAACTTGTAAATGAAGTTTTCCCTGAAGAGTAACACAAAAGAACTCTGGTCACAACATACTTTTCATCGTTGTGACCAGAGTTCTTTTCTTTCTATCTCGCCTCGGCTTCTCTAATATATTCATTTAACTCTGACATATTTAAGATCACTGCATCTGCTCCTGCCTCTAAGAATGAAGTTCTTACTTTCTTGCATAAACTATCTTTTTCTTCTTGTGAAAGTGCTTCATATTCTTCCTCAGATAATCCTAATTCTGAACTTCCTTCGATAACTCCAATGGATAAAACACCTGCGTTCTTTCCTTCTTTGATATCTGAGATCGTATCTCCTACTTTCACAACATTTGCTACAGATGTAACTTCTAATTCCTGCATATTTTTAAATACCATGTATGGATATGGTCTTCCTTTTAATTCTACAGAATCTGGACTGAACCACACATCTGGTCTGTATCCATTTTCTTCTGCACATTTTGTAACGATCGTCATCATCTTGTCTGTATATCCTGTAGTAGAGCCAATCTTGATTCCTTTTAATCTTAGCTCTTTGACCGCTTCTAGTACGTATGGTTTGGGATCTGCATACTGATCAAGCACACTTAATAACTTTGCTTCATACACTGCGTACATCTTCTGCACATCTTCTTCATTTGATGGACGATTGTATTTTTCCTGCCAGCATTGTTGAATTCTGTCCATAGAAAGCATCGTTCTTATATGATCGATCTTTAACATTCCCATCGGTTTTCTGACTTCTTCCATCGTTGGTGTAACACCGAATTCTTTGAACACTTCACTAAATGCTTGTACTGGTGCAAAGCATCCATAATCTACAGTAGTTCCTGCCCAGTCAAAGATGACTGCTTCAATTTTTCTGTCCATATTATCTCGCCTCCAAAAACTCTGCCATGATACCGCATAACTTTTCTACATCTTCCTTGTAAATCTCACCGATATTTCCAATTCGAAATGTTGCGGCTTCGGTTACTTTGCCAGGATAAATTGCATATCCTCGCTCTTTTATGTAATCATACATTTCCTCAAATGTAAAGTTACAATCTTCCGGAAATAAAAATGTCGTAATGATCGGTCCTTGATGCTCTTCATCAATATATGTTTTAAATCCCATTTTCTTGAATCTTTTAATGATTTCTCGGTTATTATCACGATAACGCTTACTTCTTGCAGGGATTCCGCCTTCTTCTTCCAATTCTTTCATCGCTTGTGCAAATGCAAGTACAACATGAGTTGGGGATGTAAATCTCCATTTTCCGTCTTTATTCATTGTCTCCCACTGATCATAAAGATCAAGAGATAAACTTCTTGCCTGTCCTTTCGTCTTCCTCAATGCTTCTTTCTTTGCAAGGATAAATGAAAATCCTGGAACACCCTGAATACATTTATTCGCACTGCTGATCAAAAAATCAATTCCTAGTTCTCCAACTGGAATATCCACTCCTGCAAAACTGCTCATTGCATCAACGATCATCGTTCTTCCTTTGGCTTTGACAACCTTTGCCACACTTGTGATATCATTTAAGATTCCAGATGTTGTCTCACTGTGTACCATAGATACATGTGTGATCGTCGGATCTTCATTTAAAATCTTTTCGATCACTTTTGCATCTGGAACTTTATCATAATCCTGATGATAGATCTCATAGGCAATACCTGCATGTTTGGCGATATCTTCCATACGCTCTCCATACGCTCCATTTGCTGCGATCAAAAGTTTATCTTTTGTTCCTACAGAACTTGTCAGAACTGATTCCACTCCAAATGTCCCGCTTCCCTGCATTAAAATTGCTGTGTATGTATCTTCATCAACATGTGCAAGCTTTAATAACCCTGCACGAATTTCCTGCGTGATTTCTTTATAGTCATTATCCCATGTACAATGATCAAACATCATTTCTTTTTTAACTGTCTCTGTTGTTGTCAGTGGTCCCGGTGTTAATAATTTATATTGTTTCATTTTTCTATTCTCCCATTGCATTCTCAGATAACTGCTGATGCTGTTTTAACAGATCTAATGTAAGTTTTTCTTTGTAGGTCTTTGGATTTCCAGATTTCTGCTCTTTGTCTTCTTTTTCGCCTTTGTAAATAGGTACTGGGTAGTTTTTGATTAATTTAGATCTTCCTTTTTTGATGATACATTCTGCCATCTTCATTGCAAGTTTACTGTTATCATCTTTTCCTTTATCTAAAACTGCTACTGATTCTGTTAATGTAAAGTTTCCTTCTTTTGGATCTACATAGTCGATTGGAAGTCCATCTTTCTTGTCCGCAACTGCCTGTTGTCTTAATCCAAATCCAATCGCTACCTCACCGGCTCTTACCTTTTTGATTGGTCCTGAACCTGAATCTTCGATGTGGTCCCCTGCATTTTTGTAGATATCTTTTAAGATATTCTGTGCTTCTTTTTCTCCATATTCAGATACTAATCCCTGGATCAATAACCATGCTGTAGAAGATGCTTTAACATCTGTAACGGAAATGTATCCTTTGTATACAGGTTTTGCAAGGTCTTTGATGGCAGTTGGTGTTGGAAGATTCTTGTCTTTCATTACTTTTGTATTTAAGATCAGAGTTCCTTCCTGTGCTGTGATCGGGGATTCATATTTTTCAAAATCATCTTCTCTCATGAGATTGCGGTCAAATGTCAGATTCTTAAACATCTTATGCTTCTTCTGAGCACTCTCTACATAAAATGTACTCATTGTGATCATATCTGCTTCTAATTTATTTCCCTCTGCGATAAGTTTTCCACCCAACTCAGATGTTCCAAATGTCTGGAATGTGTATTTCCCTTTGTACCCATTTCCATCTAATGTTTTCTTCATCGCCTCAACAGCTTCATCGTCGGCATTAGAATAGATAACCACCTTGTCATTTTTTGCACTCTTGTTTGAACTGCTGCATCCTGTTGCTACAAATCCTGTTGCTGCCATAAGACCTGCCGTTGTAAGCACAGCCGCTTTTTTCATCAACTTTCTCATTTTAGTTTTTCTCCTTTTCACTATTTGATTTTTATTTGATCTTCTATTTACTAACCATCCAAAAATGTATTTTGCAATAATGTTTGTGATCAGGATCAGTACCGATAAAACAAAGACTTCATTAAATTTGTTATAATACTGAAGTTCTTTGATCTTTGTTGTAATCACCATTGTATGCGCTCCTGCAAGGAAAATGATCGCGCTGATCGTTACCATTGCATTGACAAAATAGTAGCTAAACACCTCTATGATCGTACTCATTGCATTTGGTGTTACAACTCTTATGATCGTTTTGATCCAACTGTCACCCATCAACATGGCTGTTGTCTCCCATGAGGCATTCATTTTGGATAGAGAATTTTTTACCATCAGATATGGCGTGGAAAAATAATGGACCACATCACATATGATCAATATGATAAAGGTACTTTGAAGGTTTGTTCCTGTAAATGTAAGCATAAATGCGATACCAAGAACCATTCCAGGAATCGTATTGATCACTAGCGCGATCGCCTCCACAACACTTTTTAATTTTGCATTTAAGGTGCTTCTTGCAGTAACCAATGCTGCTCCATAACTTATAAAAACACCGATGATCGCTGTCATTACTGCAACAAACAATGAGTTTGTATAAACTCCAAGAAGATCTGGATCACTTATCACACTCTTTACATGTTCCAAGCTAAAACTTACTTGATATGGCCATTCCTGTACAAATGGAATGACAAAGATCACTGCAAAGATGGATAAGATTCCAAGCATGATCACGGTTGTGATAACTCCAAAGATCGTATCTCTTAGTGGATTTTTCTGAAGTTCCACCACTGAGATCTTGTTGTATCTGATATTGTATTTTTCCAGATATTTTAAGATTGCAATACTGATGATTGAAGGCATCAGCATAGCGATCGCAACAACTGCTCCACGGTTAAAATCAGGAATACTTCCTAACATTTCTTCATAAAGAAGGCCTGCAATGGTATTAACTCTTCCTCCAACAGAAGCTGGGATACCAAAGTCTGTAAAACTTAAGAAGAAAGACTGGATTATAGATGTTGCCAGTGTTCCCCATAAGGGTCTTAAAACAGAAATATTAAAGTTTGCTAATGCATTATCTCCCATAAGCTTTGATACCAGACCAAATTTCTTATCAATATATCCCATGGTGTTATAGATCAACATAAATGCTGTCGGTATTGTATAAATCACATATCCCAATGTTAATCCTGGATATCCATACATATAAATTTCATGTCCAAACAATCTTGTCAGCAATCCTTGTTTCCCAAAAGAATAGATGATCGCAAAGCCATAAGTGATCGTTGGAAGCAGCATTGGAAGCAACGCTACGAAATTCACTGTTTTCTTATAGACTTTTGGAAGTCTTGTATAATAAATCGTATATGCAAGAACAAAAGCTAATACCGTTGTGATCAAAGCACTGGTAATTGATATAAGGAGACTGTTCTTCAGTGCTTTGATAAATTTGACTCCTGCCATAACATCTTTAAAATAAGAAATCGTAAAACTTCCATCGCCTAAAAATGCCTGCTGCAAAAGCTTCATAAACGGTACGATCAAAAATACAAGAAATATTGTTAAAACAATTGCATATATGATCTTAATCTCAAAATTTTTTCTTTTCATTATTTTTTTCCTGTCATAAGCCTTTATGAAACTTTGATTTTCCTTCTCTGTTCTTTTACTCCAGCTCCAAATAAAGTAAAAATATTATCTTTCTTAATACGAAGTTGATTTAAGATAAATTTCTCTACAAATACATCACTTGGTGCATGAATGATCTCTTCTGGTGTTCCAAATTGAATGATCTTCCCCTGATTGACGATCATCACACGATCAGATAATGTCAAAGCTTCTTCTGGATCATGTGTTACAATGATCGTTGTCAGATGATATTCTTTTGCGATGGTCTTAATACGGTCTTTAATAGATTCTTTGATCACTCCATCCAAAGCACTTAATGGCTCATCTAGCAGAAGGATTTTGGGTTTCATGACCATCGTTCTTGCAAGAGCAACTCTTTGTTTCTGTCCTCCAGATAACTGATCGATCTTCTTTATCAAATGCTCTCTCAGTCCAAGTAAGTCAATCAGATCTTCCACTTCTTCCTTTGTTGAGATGTTTGGTTTATTCTTTAATCCGTATGTAATATTCTGATATACATTCAAATTTGGAAATAAGGCATAATCCTGAAAGACAATATTAAATCCTCTCTTCTCCATTGGACATTCTGTCATGTCCTCTCCGTTATAGATGATCTTTCCACTGTCAATATCAGTGATCCCTAAGATTAAATTTAATAGGGTTGTCTTACCACATCCAGATGGTCCAAGGATCGATACGATTTCTCCATCTTCGATTTCTAAGTTAATTCCATCTAAAACGGTTGTTCCATCATAAGATTTTTTTACATTTTCAAGTTTTAACATATAACGAACTCCTTTTTGTTTCTTATCATTTCTCAATTATTTTGTTTTCGGTGCCGGATTTGTTTTTGTTGTTCCCGCTCTCAACACCGCCAATTATAGCAGTGCCTTTTTTTACAAACTATCATAATATTTTAAAAACCATGTAAAGTCCTTGTTAAACTTCACATGGTTTTTACATTGCAAACTTGTTGTAAAATTACATAAATCATTCCTTGTATGCCTTGTCCTTGATCACACCTGCACTTTGGTCTAAACATTTTGCATACTTCTCATAATCAGAAACGATCAACCCCATATAGATCATATCCACCAAAACAATCTGAGATGCTCTTGAAAATATCGCATCTCCATAAAATAGCTGATCTTGACTTGTACAGATCAAAAGATCTGCATATTTACTGATCACAGAATCCTTAAAATTCGTAACAGCGATGGTTGTTGCTCCGCTTTTCTTTGCTGCCTTCATTGCTTTGATCGTATCTTCTGAACATCCCGAATAAGAAATTCCAATCGCTACATCTTTGCTTGTCAGATTACTTGCTGCAATCCTTTGATGATAAGTGTCATCCATATGTCTGCACTGAAAGCCAAGATATAACAACTTTGTCAACAGATCTTTTGCGATCACGTTCGAATTTTCCACACTGTAAATATCGATTATTTGGGCATTTTTGATCGCTTTAATTACATTTTCGTAGGTTTTGACTGATATATTCTTAAGATTGTCCTCCAAAATCTTTGCCGTTGTTGTTACTACTTTTCTTGGAATATCCTGTACTTTGTCATCTTTATTTAGCGAGTATCCATATAATACTGGATTTTGATGTTCTCCTTTTGTTACCGCAATGGCCGAAATGACTGCCGTACGGAATTCACGCAGTCCTTGATAGCCAATAGCCTTTACCATACGGAGAACCGTTGGTTCACTGACATTACATTCACTTGCGATTTTTCCTAGTGACATCTTCGGAATCTCATCCATATGATCCATGATATAATCAGCCACTTTTTGTTCCGATGTTCTCATATCCGCATATCGTTCTTCTATTTTTAAGATCAATTCATTCTTCATAAAAACTCCTGTAGTTTTTCTACATATCTTTGTACTTTTTGTTCTTGCTGTTCTTTCTTTTATTGTACCAAAGAAAAAAAGACTGATTTCGCAAACATTGTTAAATGTTTGTAAAATCAGTCTTTTTTTCAGATTCTGAACTCTTTTGCCATCAAGATCGTTGCGATCGCTAGCAAAATACTACAGATAAAGATAGAACTTCCTCCTGCACGACCGGTTAAAAATCCTCCGATCACTGCTCCAATAATGAAAAAAGTAATAATTCCATAATATCGTAAACTTTTTTGTTTTAATGTCTTATCTCCTGTTTTAAAGTACTGGCACAGTGCTTCTGTTCCACTTCTTAAATTACCAGTACACATCGTACTGGCAAATGGATGCCCATGAACCCTTCGAAATGTCTCCACCTGCATAGAACATACAAAAGAAATCAGTACATTCGCCACAACATCATATTGTCCCAGCGGAATAAATCCAACAACCGTTATCAGCACAAACTCAAGTGCCACAATTCTCTGTCTCCAATGAATCTTATGTTCTTCCTTATAAAAATACTTTATGATCTCAACAAGGATTACGCCCACAGCAAATGCAAGAATTGGAACAAAATAGTAAAATGCCTGTGTAAAATCCCGCTTTTGAAGATTCACACCAAACAATACGATATTTCCTGTCTGTGCATTTGCAAATACATGTCCACGCATTAAATAACTGTAGGAATCAAGAAAGCCTCCTACGATTGCAAGAATTGCTGTTAAGAAAAAACTCTCTGACATCTGCAAACGTTTTTCTTCCATTAAATCCGCACTTCCTTTCCAAGCTCATAAAAAGATTCCATCAGTGTGATCATATCACCTAAATCTTTGCATCCGGCAGTTTCATACGTTGAATGCATGGATAGCTGTGGAAGGCCGATATCTGCTGCCTTGATCGACACCTGTCCAGTCAGGATATTACCAAGTGTTGAACCGCCTAACATATCCGAACGGTTAAAGAATACCTGACACTTAATCTTTTCTTTTTTACACAGATATTTTACGAGTGCCGCTGAATTCGCATCGGTTGTATATTTTTGTGATGCATTGTATTTTAATACAATTCCTTCATTGATATACGGACGGTTCGTAGGGTCTGTCTTATCCTGATAGTTCGGATGAACTGCATGAGCGTTATCTGCAGATAACATAAAGCTGTCTGCCACCGCCATATAATATTCTTCTTCATTTTTTCCACAAAGATAACTGATCCTTTTTAATACCTCTGGGAAAAATGTTGATCCAGCCCCCTGTTTTGTACCGCTTCCGACTTCTTCATTATCAAAGACCGCACACACTGTGACATAATCTTTGGAAAGCTTTGCATTTAACATTCCTTCGATGGATGAATATGCACATTCAAGGTCATCTAATTTTGGTGCTGCAACAAATTCTTCGTTGATTCCTAGTGTTGTTCCTCTCATTCGGTTATATAAAAACAGATCATAAGATAAGATATCTTCTTTCTCAACGCCTAATTCTTTGGCGATCATTTCCTCAAAACCATCTTTTGTAAGATTTCCTCCACATAATGGCAGGAGATCTTTTTGTGGATTTAACTGTTTTGATTCATTTGAAGATCTTGACATATGAATTGCAAGATTTGGAATGATCATAAGATCTCTGTCAATATTGACCAACTGATCTTTGATCTGTCCGTTTTCTTCTATTATAATACGTCCCGCAACAGATAATGGACGATCAAACCATGTTTCCGGGATCATTCCTCCGTATCGTTCAATATTTAATTTCGTATAATGTTTCTCTACGGACATCTCAGGCTGTTCTTTGATACGGTATGTTGGAGAATCACTGTGGCTTGCCACGATGTGAAACCCTTGAAACGCTTTCTTTGGCAAATGAAATGCTATGATAGAACTTCCATTTCTCGTAACAAAGTAACTCTTTCCTTCCTCCAAATCCCAATATTCTTTCTCTTTTAATTCCATAAAACCATGTTCCAGAAACTGTTTTCTTGCATTCTCGATCACATGAAAACAGCTTGGACTATGATCAATAAATTCGATTAAATTTTTGACATTGTTTTTCATCACTTTCCCTCCAAAAATTTTCTAACGATTATTCTAGCACATTTATATAGGAAAGGAAAGAAATGTGGTTATGTCAGTTTGATATATCTGTTATATTCTTTTATTATGCAAGCACTTTTCCTTCAGGAAATGCAGCTCTAAACACAAAACGTACAACAGGTCCTGCAATGATCAACTGATATGGAAGTGCCATTACAAAATTCTTTGGAATATTTGTAAGCCACATCATCAGTAAGTTTGAGAAATTTCCCATCTCGATACTAACTTCGACTGCTCCATAAAGTGACATAATGATCACCATAGGAACAACCATACAGCAAGATACTGAAATAACTTTTCTTAAAACAGAGCTGTCTGGTTTTACAAGATATTTAAATGCAAATCCTTTTGCGATCTTAGATACAAAGAACCAGTCGCAGCACATTGCAAAAATATATGCGATCGGGAACCCTAACCATCCGGCTTTGATGGATTCCATTGATAATCCTCCCATATGTAATGATACGTTGTATATGCTCATCCAAAATACCATCATGAAACACATGATGAATGTATAGATAAGGCTTTCTCTTTTATTCTGTGGCATTTTCTTTTCTCCTCTTCTTGTTGTAATAAATTGTTGCTTTTCTTCAAGAAATAAGGCAAAAAAATAGTGGAGACCCTCAACCAAACTCGTTGCGGATCTCCACTTTCTATTGTGTGCAATCTTCACTGCGTTCTTTCCTGCTTATTTCTTGTCAATGCATTATTATACACACTTTTTATGTCTTGTATAAGCACTTTTTTTAATTTCGTCACATTCTTTAATTTAATTATTATACATATCATATTTTTGTGCATTTTCCACAATGAAATATGTTAAAATGTAATTAGAAACAATTAGTTTTCATATACTTAAGAAGGAGGGATTTTCTTATGAGAAGAAATGTATACAGGATTTTAGGTTGTTTTCTTTTTGCTTTTACATTATGCATTATGACACCATCATTTGTAAAAGCTTCTGTTAAAAACATACCTCAAACAAAAACTTCTGGAACTTATACTGGTAATGTTGACATCACTGGAGACGAAAATGCTGATTCTGTGATCATCCGTACAACACCCGATCAAGAAGGCTGGTACATCAACCGTTTTACGATCTATCTAAATGGAAAAAGGACCACAGAAATATCTCTCCGTGATCACGACTGTTATTACCTCACTGTAAAATATGCAAAAATGAGCAAACAACATACATTTATCCAGATTATTGGCCGTGGTGAAAATGACTACGTTACTTATAATGAAATCTTTACTTATAACAAAAAATCCAACCAATTTCGTGTTGTAAAATCTTTTAATGATCGCTCATCTTACGCTGAAGAAATCGTTACTGCCAATAAAAAAGGGATTACCGTTAAACATCGTGTACAACCTATGGAAACCGGATGGATCAATTGGACACTGCCTTTTAAATACAGTAAGCAAAAATTCATTCGAACTGCATCTTCTACAAAAACGGTACGAAGCGAACTTGGACAAAACAGAAAAGATAAATATTCAAGATATTTTGCAAAAAATAAGTTTATCACTGCCAAAAAAGTAACTTTTTATAAAAAAGCTGGCAGCAAAAAAGTTGCTTTTCGTGTACCAAAAGGGAAAGCTGTAACTTTAAAGAAATTAATTTATTCTAAGAAAAAGATTTATCTACAGTTTAAATACGGGAAGAAACATGGCTATCTTCGTGTAAATCGGGCAAATTATAACTTTGAAAAACCACTTTTTCAGAATGTTAATTCACGATTAGCTGGCTGATCATTTTCAATACCAACCAAAATTCTCTAGTCTGGAACTCATCTTCTGAAAAACTTTATGCTGTGTATCAAAATCGAATACACAGCATATTTTTCTATTTTTATAAGAATTCTTTCCCTTCTTCCACCTGTTTTAACATACTCTCCAATAATTTCTTTGCATCTGAAACCACACCATAATCACTGTATGCAAAGATCGCAGCCCTCGGATTATTATTGACTGAAATGATACAATCTGCATCAATTCCTGTCATATGCTGAATTGCCCCGGCAATACCGAATGCAAGATAGAGTTTCGGTTTTACGGAGATTCCTGACTGTCCTACCTGCTGTGTTGGAAGCATCCATCCTGCATCTACACACGGTCTTGTACATGCAACTTCCCCTCCGATCTTCTCTGCAAGTCTCTCAAGAAGCGCAAATCCTTCTTCTCCTTTCATCCCACGGCCACCAGAAACTATGATCCTTGCTGTATCCAGATGGACTTCTTTTCCACTTTTTCCTGCCGCTCCATGATAGACCAGATTTTGTTGTTCTTCCTTCAGACATTCTGGATGCACATATAACATCTCACCTTGTTTGTCTTCCTTGTATTCTGCTTTTCCCATCACTCCTGTACGGATCGTGATCACTGCTGTCAAGGATGGATCGATCAAAAAGTCTGCCATATTTTTTCCATCGAATGCCGGTCTTGTGATGATAAGTTGTTCCTGTTTCTCATCGTATGTAAGTTTCGATGCATCACAGACTAATTCTGTATCAAATGCATAAGCTGTCTTTCCTGCAAGGACTCTTCCTGATGCCGTTCCTCCGATCAAAATCACTTTCGGATCCTTTTCTTTTAAAACTTCTATGACCGCATCATGATGCAGCTGTATATGTCCTTCTATTAATTTTTCATCTTCGATACAAAGAATTTCATCAACTCCGTAATTGTAAAGCTTCTTTGCCTCTTCTTTGATCCCACATCCTGATAGAATAACTGACAATGAAAGATCTCTTTCCTTCGAAAGTTTTCCTGCTGCCCCGATCAATTCCAACGTCAGCGGCATGATCTCTCTCTTTTGAATCTCTCCAACAACAACGATTCCTTCTTTTTTCCCCAAATTCATATCCAAACACCTCCTAGATCACGCTCTTTTGCTTTAACAACTGAAGAATCTGTGCCGCCTTTTCTTCTTCATCTTTTCCACCGATCATAACAAGTTTTTGCTGTTTGCTGCTTTTGACTTCATATTTTCTAAGTTGCGTTACTTTTCTCTTGGTCACAGAAAGATTCAGGTCTTCATTCGTCAATATCTTTGTCTTATATGTTCCATCATATGTTTTCATGATATCTGGTACGGATGGAAAACGGTTCTTGTTCTTCTCTCTGATAGAAAGTATCATTGCTGGAATTTTTGCTTCTACCTTATATGCCATTTGATCACCCATACATGTTGCGAAAACACTTCCATCTTTCATCTCTGTGATCTCGTCAGAATACGCGATCAATGGGATCTCCAACGCACAAGAGGTCATAGAAGCCATATGGGCACTGTCTCCATCAATTGCCTGCCGTCCGCATAAGACCAGATCATATGGGTCAAGCTTTTTGATCACCGCTGCGACGATCTTGGCTACCTGTGATACATCCATATCTGCGAATTGGGGATCACTGATCAGGAAGGCATCATCAATTCCATAAGTAAGCGTCTCTTTCATAACATCTTCTGCAGATAATGGTCCAAATCCGATCACGTCTACAGTTCCACCATAGCGATCTCTTAAATCCAGTGCTTCTTTTATTACGTTCTTATCACTGTCATTTAACTGATCCACATCCTGATATTCATCTTTGATCGAATCATCTGGAATTTGTTTTAAAATCACAACAAATCTCATTTCGTTTCTCCTTTTTTGTTTATTTTGTAAATATTTTGCACGATAATTATGTTTCAAATTGTAACATTTCAACAATTCTTCGTCAAGCATTTTTACTTTCCACAAAAGGAGAAAAAAAGAGCCAAATACTACATTCAGCTCTTCTTTCTTCTATGATATATAAGAATTTATTTCTTTAATGTCTTCATCCATTCATCCATCTCAGCTCGATCTGCCATGGCTGCTAATGCACCTTCTTTTGTTGTTGTGTTCGCTGCATAAGCATTGGCAAAATCAAGGTAGTTTCTTAATGTGTCATCACTTACGGACTCCAAATCTTCTACTTCATCATTTAACAGACAGTATAGGAATGCTCCGATAAACGAATCTCCAGCACCTGTCGTATCTCGGACATCGATCTTATATCCAGAAGCTTCTACCATTCCATTTCTCGTATACACTTCTGCTCCGTCAGCTCCTTTTGTGTAGATGACGTATTTTGCACGATCAGCAAATAAACCGTCCAGAGCATCTTTGATATCTGTATGTCCTGTGATAAATTCCAGTTCTTCGTCAGAAATCTTGATGATATCTGCGTACTTTAAGAAATCATTGACTGTCTCTTTTAATTCATCAAGATCGTCCCATAATGAAAATCTTAAGTTTGGATCAAAAGATACTTTCACATTCTGCGCGATCGCCATATCGATCAGTTTCTTGTGAGCTTCCTTCATTGGAGATTCCACAAGATCTACACTGCAAAAATGAATCATTCCACAATCGTTTAAGATATCTGCCGGGATATCTTCTACACTGTAGCGTAAATCTGCACTGTTTTTTCTATAAAATTTGAAATCACGATTTCCGTCAGAGGCAAGGGATACGAATGCTAAGGCTGTTTCCCCTTCTTTGTCTCTTGCGATATTAGAAGTGTCGATTCCTGCTTCATCTAATACTTCCACGATATAATCTCCAAATGGATCATCTCCAAGCTTTGTTAAAAATTTGGATGGAATACCAAGCTTCGTAACTGCCCCGACTACATTGGCAGGTGCTCCTCCCGCAACTCTTTTAAATGAAGGTACATCTTTTAGTCTCTGTCCCTTAACTTCTGGAATAAAATCGATCAGTGCTTCTCCGATCCCACATAATTTATTCTTCATGTCTTCCTCCTTCGATTTCAAATGATTTTAATGGATATACAGTCATTATACCAGAACATTCTCCATTAATCAGTAGTCTTCCATAATGATTGTAGATTCTTGTTGTAAAAACTTCTTCTCCATGATTCACAAAGATTTCTAAGGATGAAGTATCCGCAAAAATCTGAAGATGCTCTAATTTTTCTAATCTGACTTTTCTTGTTGATCTTCCACTTCCATAGACCCCAAGATTTAAGGTCAGGATATTGTCTTTATAGGAAAGAGTGATTCCTTCGCGCAGTGTCATTACCATTTCTCTGCATCGTTTAAAATCTACAATAGCTTCATAGATTGCATTTTGCATGATGATCGTCTGTCCATAACAAAATGTACAAACTGCTTTGTCCTCGCTTCGAAGTTGTTTTAATTCTTCGATCGGTTCCTGAATCAGTTTTCCGTCTCTTACGGATAATTCTCTTGGAATCGTCAGTGCATGCTGCCATCCTGCTTCTTCGGTTGGATTCGTATAGTCTGCGTCTGGGATTCCCATCCATCCGATCAGAATCCTTCTTCCACTTTCATCCTCAAAACTTTGTGGTGCATAGAAATCAAACCCACGGTCAAAAAGTTTGATATCTGTGATCTCATATTCATCGGTATCAAAATCATAGTCTAATTTCATTGCTGTGACCTGATGAACATTTTCGTAATCAATGCCTTGTGTTTCTACTCCCTGTGGGCAGCAGATGATGTATAACTGTCCGTCCATTTCAAACAGATCCGGACATTCCCACATATAACCAAACTTCTGTGGAGTTGTGATGCGGTTCTTGTATGTCCAGTTCTTAAGATCTGTAGATTCATACAGAAGGATCATACCCACACCTTCGACATCCCTTGCTCCAAGAACCATGTAATATTTCTCATTTTTCTTAAAGATTTTTGGATCACGCACATGGTTGCTCATGTCAGCCGGATAATCGTCAGTTGTCATTAACAATTCCTTTTTGGTAAACTCATAGCCGTCTTTACTTGTAAATGTGATCGTATTACTTCCACGTCCACTGTTGATATAGTCATAATCATCTCTGTCAAAATATTTTAAATTTCCTGTGTAGAAATAGTGGATCGTATCATCTTCAATAAATGCAGAGCCGGAATAGACACCATGGGCATCAATGTCTTCATCTGGGAATACAACTGGTCCAAAATCTTCATAATGAATAAAATCTTTTGTCGTATAATGTCCCCATGTCTTTAACTCACCAGTTGGTTCAAATGGAGTGTACTGGTAGTAAATATGGTATGTCCCGTTAAACTGGCATAAACCATTTGGATCATTTAACCATCCTGTCTTTGGCATTAAATGAAATTTTAATCGGTCTTGATCTGCTGCCACACGTTGTCTATAAGCTTCATTTTCTTTATACCATTTTTCATAATCTGCCTTATAGACTTTCTTGTATTTTTCAAACATCTGCCCTGGTTTCCTTTCCTTCTTCGAATAATGATTATTTTAAATTCATGATCTTCGTATTATTATCTGCATCCGCTGCTTCAACCACTTCGACTTCTTTTCCTTTCGCATCTGCAACTAAGAACATCGTCTGTGTCTTGTATCCTTTTTCTTTCACAAGATCCATGTCAAAAGATAATAATTTATCACCTTTCTTTACTTTGGCTCCTGTTTCTACGAAAGTCTCAAAACCTTCGCCATTCATCTTAACTGTATCGATTCCTGCATGGATCAGAAGTTCTACTCCTGAGTTTAATGTGATCCCCATTGCATGTTTTGTAGGGAAGATCAGACTGATTGTTCCATCGGCTGGTGCATATACGATGCCTTCGCTTGGGTTGATCGCTACACCTTCTCCCATTGCCTTACTTGCAAATGCTGGGTCTGCGGACTTTGCTACATCTAAAACTTCACCTTTCATTGGTGCATATAATTCATTTGTTTCTTCTGTTGTATCTGCTGGTTCCTGTACTTCGATTTCTTTTACTTCTTCTTTAACCGGAGTCTCTGCTTTGTGATCTTCTCCTTCGACGTTAAACTTCTTCCAGAAGACTGCAGTTAAAACTGCGGATACTCCCATGGATAAGAGCAGTCCGATCACGAAGTTTAAGTAATCTTTTGGAAGCATGGACAGGAATCCCGGAAGTCCTGCTGCTCCTAATGCCTGTGCCAAAACTCCTGTTGCTGCACAATATGCATTACCTACGGCTGAACCGATGATGGCAGCGTAGAATGGATATTTTAATTTCAGTGTTACACCGAACATTGCTGGTTCTGTGATTCCAAGTAATGCAGAAACACCTGATGCAGAACAGATTGATTTCATCTTCTCATTCTTTGTTAAGAATAAAACTGCTAATACGGCTGCTCCCTGTGCTACGTTGTTCATACTTGCTGTTGTGAAGATAAAACTTCCACCTGTTGTTGCTTTGGCTGCGATCAGCTGTGTCTCGATCGCGATAAAGCTGTGATGCATTCCTGTTAGACAGATCGGTGCATATGCAAGTCCGAATAATCCTCCACCGACAAATCCAAGTGTGTTATATACCCATGTGATTCCATCTGCTAATAAGTTACCTGCTTCTCTTAACACTGGTCCTACGCAGATGAATGTTAAAAATGATGTTACCATGATAGAGATCAATGGTGTTGTCAGGTTATCTAACCATGTTGGTGTTACTTTATGTAACTTCTTCTCGATCGTTGCTAAAATAAATGCAACTGCTAATACTGGAAGTACAGTTCCCTGATATCCGATCGCCTGGATCTTAAATCCAAAGATATCCCATACTGGCGCTTTGGCGATACCGATGCTGTATGCACTTAACAGATCTGGATGAACCATGATCATACCCATGGCTGCTCCAAGATATGGATTCCCGCCAAACTTCTTCGTTGCGCTAAATCCGATCAATACTGGCAAAAATGCAAATGGAGCACTTGCAAACATGTTGATCGCTGTTGCCAGACCCTTAAACTGTGGGTACAGATCAATGACGGACTTGCCACTAAACATCGCTGCTGTCAGGATATTGTTCACTCCCATTAACAGACCACCTGCTACGATGGCTGGAATGATCGGTACGAAAATATCACTTAATAACTTTACTAATCTCTGAAGAACATTTCCTTTCTTCTCTTCTTTCTCAGCATCTGCTGGTGTATCGACTGAGATTCCTAACTGCTTCTGTACTTCGTCGCACACTAAGTTTACAAGTCCTGATCCGAAAATGATCTGGAACTGTGACTGTGTTAAGAACACTCCCTTAACTCCTTCAATGTCGCTGACTGCATCTTCATTGCGAAGATCGTTGTCTTTTAACTGTAAACGAAGTCTTGTTGCACAATGCTGAACTGACTTAATGTTTTGTTTGCCACCAACATGCTCGATGACCTGGCTGGCGATTTTTGCGTAATCCATATCTTCTCTCCTTTTTTATTGTGAAACTTATTATGGTATCGGTTCCATATCTGTATCTTATAACTTTCTCTTCTATTTGTCAATAGTATTTATGGAATCGATACCACATTTTTTTATTTTATTACTTTTATTTGTGTTTTATGTGAGACGACTTAACAAAGCAACAGGTAAACGGCAAAGCCCTCCGTTCCGAGTAATACGGAAGGAGGGCGATATTATAAGCACGTATGAAGAATTTATGATCTGACACTTCCGCCTTCAATAAATTCATATCCCACAATCTGTTTCTTGGATACTGGTTCTCCTGTGATCATCTTAAGGATCGTTTCCGCTCCAAGGTATCCCATTCCATAGGAATCAAACTTTAGCGTTGTAAGCTCTGGCGTCAGGAGGGTACTTTCATCATATCCTCCAAACGCTGCCACAGACACTTCTTCTGGAATCCTCTTCTTATGTTCGTGTAAAATCTTATATGCACCAAACGCAAGCCGGTCTGTTGCACAGATGATCGCATCTAAATCTGATTCCCTCTCAAGTAATTCTCTTGTAACCGTCTGTCCACCAATAAAACTATAATCACTCTTCCCTGTCACCGGTGTGATCCCATATTCTTTCAATCCATCTAACACACCATTTCTACGCTCGATCCCAACTGCCTGGTCTGTCTCATAGACACCAATATATCCAACCTTTTGATGTCCTTTCTTCCCGATATACTCTCCGATCGTTTTCCCTGCATGATAATCATCATAAATAATGGAAATTCCATCTTCATAATCCTGTGTTAAAACAACCACTGGAATTCCCGCTTTCTTTAACAGCTCTTTGTGGTCCTTTGTGATCGCTATGGAACTGATCAAGATCCCATCCACATTTAACTGGATCAGGCGCTGGATATTCTGTAATTCCTGATCAATATCGTGGTCTGAGTTCTGAATAAGGGTTGTATACCCCTTTTCTCTTAAATACCGATCGATACTTGTGATCACACGGCTTGTGATCTTAGAATTTAATGTCGGCACAACTACACCGATCACGTTGCTTTGTTTCGCATTCAATCTTGCAAATGCATTCGGTGTATAGTTGTATTCTTCAATGACCTTCTGAATCTTCGCTCTCGTCTCATCCTTTACATATCCCCCGTTAAAATAGCGGGATACCGTGCTTTTTCCAACTCCTGATAAATTCGCGATGTCTGCCATGGTCATCTTCTTTGCCATATATTTTGATCTCCTTTGTTACTTTATCTCTCATTATCTTAGCACAGAAAAAGCTATAAAGAAATAAGATGATATAAAATTTCTTTCTCATCCAATAAACGAAGTATTTCTTTCCTGCCCGTAAATAAAAAGATCTGACGGTCTGTATGGTGACTTAAATACTGCATCGTCTGTTCCAGTCTTTCGTCATCATAATTACCGAACACATCGTCTAAAAACAACGGAAATGCATCATTTTCATATAAAAGATCGGCCGATGCAAGACGCAGTGCAAAGTATAATTGTTCTACCGTGGCATTGCTTAAATACTTCATATCAATATGATCAAATCCATCATAAACCATCATCGAAAGATTCTCATCCATGACTGCCTGCGTATATTTTCCATTCGTCATATCACAAAAAATCTCTGAGATCTTCTCATTTAGTTCCTGTCCAAAAGTCTTTTGTACCTGGCTTGCAGCTTCCTCGATCGCTTTCATTGCAAGTTCTATCTCGTGAATCTCAAGTTCTTTCTTCCTTTTCTGCCCCAGCAAAATCTCGTATTCCTGCTTTTTCTTATCTGCCTCTTCCTTTTGCTGCATAAGCTGTGCTCTCTCGATCTCTATGATCTCTAAGCGATGTCTTAGTTCTATTTTGTGAATTCGTTCTTCATCTTCTCCACCAAATAACTTTCGAAACCACAGCAAAATCTTCTGAAGCAGCGTCAACTTTCTCTTTTGTCTTAAACGTTTCCGAATCTCTCTCTCTTCCTGTTCATATTCATTCAACGCTTGTGCATCATACTGCCATGACCCCTGCTGTTTTCGCAAATTGTCAATCTGTGCAAAAACAGGATCTTTTCGCATTTGTCTTCGTCTGGCTTTCAAATGATCGGTCGCTTTTCGAAGGTCGATCGCGGCATCCTTGCTGCTTCGCAGATTCGCCATGGAATTTTGCAAAACTTCCTTCATCTCTCTGCCTGTACGAATCTCTGCCTGTGTCATCGAAACCGTATTCTCAAATGCCTGTTGATCGGATTCGAATAAGTATTCCTTTCCCTTAAGTTCCTCCATCGTATCTGCATCAAATATGCGATACTCTGTCTGCCCTTGACCGAAGTTTCGCATGATCTTATATCTGATCCCGTCCTTTTCAAAGATCATGGAGCCACCATAAATGCCGCCATTTACTGGCTGATATCTGGTGAAATCATCATATCTTGCAGCGAGTCCTCTTGACTTCTCCAGCCCAAACAGCATTGCGATCATAAACTTACGAAGTGTTGTCTTGCCAGATTCATTCTTGCCATAGAAAACTTCTAACTTCCCAGATGTCTGGCAATGATATTTATGAAATTTTCCAAATCCATCAATATTGATTTCCTCAATCTTCATCTTTTACTTCTCCCTGGCATATGTTAAAGCTTCCATCGCATAACGCAAAGCCTCTGGTTCATCTTTTAAAATATCTGCGACCTTCTGGATGATAAAATCATCTTCCTCTGATAACTGTTCGTATTCCCATTGATCCCTCGTTTCATAAATGATATCTGTGACCATATACTGGCTCGTGATCTCATAAAAGTCCAGATGGATCTGTGGATCAATACTTCCTGTCAGTACAATCTCATATATATTCTCTCTTCCACGATATGAAAGTTCCGTTTCTACCCGATCTACGATCTCTAACGCTGACATCTCATCGGATATCATGACTTCCACTTGTGTATACATTCTCTTTGCAAAGGGAACGAAGGTTATCTGTTTCTTTTCTTCGCTGATCTCCCCTTCGATCAGCCCATGATATCCCGTCTCTGTGTGATCCAATGGTTCCAGCGATCCTGCATATGCCATCAGATCTTCGAAAATGATCTCTGGTTTATGGATATGTCCAAGAGCGATATAGTCGAATCCAGACCATTTTAACGCTTCTCTCTGAATCGGGATATGACTTTCATCCCCTCCATGTGCCAGCAGGATTGAAAAATCACTGCTTTCGCTCTCATCTGGTTTCATGCGATCATACAATGGTTTCGTGATCTGATTCTTCCAATAACTAAAGCCATAAATGGTCGTTTCAAGATCTTCAAAAGAAATATGATCTCTTTGTTTTCCATCCAGAAGGTAAACTTCCGAATTCCATTTATACTGAGAAAATACATCATGCGGTTCCAGATGATCGTGATTCCCTGCGATCAAAACCGTTCTTGTATGATTCAATCTGGACAACAGATAATCCACTTCTCTCAGCTCCTGCTGCGTTGGCGGCTGATCAAACAGATCCCCTGCGATCAATAACAGATCTACCTGTTGCTTATTCGCATGATCAATGACTCTTTGAAATGTCTCTTTGATCTCTTGTTCTCTGATCCTTCCAAATGTCTGCTCTCTCTCTGGTCTGGCTCCCCAATGAACATCCGCAATATGAATAAATTTCAAAAAATCACCTGCTTTCTGATCATCTTCTATGATCTTATTCTGTCATCATACGATCGATATTCTTTAATAATTCTTCGATCTGTTCTCCCGTTATATGATCCATGTGCACCCCGCCTGTGCATACCACTACTTTTCCTGTTTCCCTGCATCGATTCTCAGCCAGTCTGCGGCATAGAAATTCGTCTTTGTGACCTGTCAGATTGATCACAGATGAAGTGACACTGATCGTTCCGTCACCACTCAACGAAGGGCGTGGAACTGCCTGAACAACACAGCCAATATGCGGTTTCTCACCACCGCTTAGAGTTAAAACAAGATCTTCTCCTATTGCTTTTTCACAGATCTCTATCGTAATTCTCGCAATTGTTTTGCTATATTCCATTTTGATCCTCCTTATTCTATTCCAAAGCGGACCTCACTAAAACTTCCTCTGAAATAAAACAGGCAGCCAGTTCAACACTGACTGCCCCTAAATTATGCCATATATCTTAGCCCCATAAATTCGCTGGGTAGACACCTTCTTTGATCAATCCGGCAAATGCTTTCTGTACAGCTTCCTTATCTTCCTGATAAGTTACACCGAACCATCGATCCTGTGTCTCTAATACTTTGACGTTTGCACGTCCTTCTTTCAATAACTTGTCTACGATGTTTGGTAATAAATATTCTTTCTTCAGATCTCCTTCTTCTACTTCACTTAAGAAAGTCTTGAAGTCTTCTGCAAGGAACTCTAAAAATTCTGGATATGCAGCCCACATATTCATGGAAACCTTATCCTCTGGACTGATCCATTCCTGAACATCTGGAAGATCACACTTAATCTTACCATCTTCCCCCATCATAATTCCTGTTGTCTCATGAACCTGGCTTAATAATCCATTCTCATCTACAACACTAACTCCTCGTGTGACAGTTCCATTGTCACTTAATGTATTCTTCAGGATAAATCCAGCCATTCCCATTGTGAATTCTCTTCCAAGATCTTCTCCAGATACTAAGAAATCATGAAGCTTCACAAAAGCTTCCTTTCCATAGTAATCATCTGCGTTGATGATCACAAATGGTTCCTTGACAACATCCTTGCAGCAAAGAACAGCCTGTCCTGTTCCCCAAGGCTTTGTACGTCCTTCTGGTACTTCAAATCCTTCTGGAAGGTCATCTAATTCCTGAAATACATATTCTACATCAATCTGATCTTTAATTCGGCTGCCGATTATCTCTTCAAATTCTTCAAAGATGTCCTTACGGATAATAAATACAACCTTATTAAATCCAGCTTCTTTCGCATCACGAATTGAATAATCCATAATGATCTCACCATTCGGTCCCATCTTCGCAAGCTGTTTGATTCCTGCACCGTATCTTGATCCGATTCCGGCTGCCATAATTATTAATGTAGTATCCATAAATCTCCCCTTCAGTCATCTGACCTGTTTTGTTACCTGTATACTTGTTATATCCTGTGTAAAACATTCCATATATTTGTCCTCACATATACTTTTCATTATAAATATTATTCTCTATAATGTCAATATCTTCTGGCTATCCTTTCCTTAAATACTTTCTTATTTTATTGTATTTTCATATGGACATTTTTGTTATTTGTATTATAATCTTTGTTATAAAGATTTTTTCTTTATTTTAAATATTTTTTGTTGTTTTTTAACATTTTCACGAAAGGAAAGCATTATGAAAAAAGAAATCTCCTTAAAAGGGAAAACTGCCATCGTCACTGGAGGAGCTACCGGGATCGGGTTCGCCATTGCAAGTGAACTTCTGGATGCGGATGCTAACGTTATTATTCTTGGACGTCGAGAAGAAAAATTAAAAGAAGCCGCCAAAAAACTCGGGGAACGTTGCTCTTATTACGTATTTGACGTCACAGATACCGCACACTATGACGAACTCATTTCCAAAATCGAAGAAACTACACCTATCGACATTTTGGTTAACAATGCTGGAATCAATAACAAAAAAGATTATTTTGACTTTACCGAAGAAGAATTAGATACCATCATCGCCACTCAGGCTAAAGCACCATTTTTATTCTCACAGGCTGTTGCTGCGAATATGAAGAAACGAAAATCCGGCTGCATTCTCTTTATCTCTTCCCTTGCTTCAATCCTCGGAATGCATGATATTCAGGCCTATACTTTATGTAAAAGCGGCGTAAAAGGTCTTACAAGAAGCCTTTCCCGCGATCTTGGTCCATATGGCATCCGTGTCAACAGCTTAAATCCTGGATTCGTATACACAGATATGCTCGCAAAAACAAACTTAAAAACACCAGAACGATTAGAAGAAATCCAAAATCGCACACCTCTTCGTGGTTTCGCAAAAGAAAAAGACCTTGGAATGGCAGCTGCTTTCCTTTGCTCTGATGCCGCACGATTCATTAGTGGAATCGACCTTGTTGTAGATGGCGGAATCAGCAGTTCTTTCTTATTGTAAGGCCAAAAAGAGCAGGTACTCTGTTTCGTACCTGCTCTTTTATCTTATTGATCTTATACTTAACAACTTCTTAATCTTCTTGCTTCTGGCTCTCTGGATGTCTTATCTTCTGATACCCATAAATCTTTGTAATTTAATTTTAAAAGCCCTGCGATCATTAAGCTTAACACTAAGATCATTGCAATCGTTCCTAATAAATGCATTGTTATTCTCCTCTTTATATTGTATTGTATTATGTATCCTGTATTTATGCTTTATATTTTATCAAATTAATTTCGGAGAATCAATATGCAGCATTATTTTCTAGGAAATTACAACATTTCATTTGCATTTTCCCTCTGGTGTTAGCAAAATTTTCTGTAATAAATACGTCTTTGTTATTGTTTTTGTGCAATTTGTAGTACCAATTTCTGAATGAGGGTGTTTGTGTTTGGTCGTATTTAATTTCTGATTCGTCTAATCCGTTCTGCTACGGCATTCACTAGAAAATAAATAATTCCTCCTGCTAATCCTCCAATTGTATTAAAAAATAAATCGGATATTTGAAATGTTCCTAATCTTAAAAACAACTGCAACAGCTCAATTGTCTGAGATGACAGAAACTCTATTTGAATACTTTTTAATATGATTTTCCCTATATACACTTTCTTACCAAATATTTTTTCTTCAAAATTCCAAAACATTAATACTATATACGGCATAAGCAGGAAAAATTTTCTATACACTCTGATGTTAAAATACGCTGACCTGTCACTGTATTATATCTGTATATTCCCCATACTCCCCACACATCACATAATGGATTCATCCACATATCTCGGTTGATCAAAGTCTTAAATAATACCATGGTAATATAGAAAAACAATATATATTTTTTACGAAATTCTCTATCTCTTTTAAAATGGTCAATCCATGTTCGGATAGCTGCTTTCCATCCCTTGCCTGCTCCTTCTGGACATTTTACATACAAATAAAAAAACATTGTCATTATTGATAACAAAATTGCAAACCAAAACGGCTGATAGATCGATGTTAGAATGTCTATTGTGATTTTTCCTATGATAGTCTTCATTCTTGTGCCTTCTCCTGTTCTGTATGTTAAATGCGTATTTTGTTTGGAATATTTTTAATAATTATGTTTAATATTGTGGTTTACTTTGTAGACTGATTACTTAACATCAAGATCCCTGTGAGCTTAATTTTGGACTGATTTATTAAAGTTTCTGGAACCTAAATATTCTCATAGTTTGATATCTGAATCTTCAATTTTTCTATTTGCTCTTTTAATTTCTCATTTTCATCTAAAATTGCTTTTAATTCTTCTTCTCGTTTTCCCATAGTACTCTCTAAATCTGACATCTTTTCTTCCATCTGTCTATAATCATACATAAAACTAGGAAAATATTTTTGAAGAACCAACTCCTCTATCTTTTTATATGTATCTGATGAAATAGAAATATTATCACCTTTTTGTTGATATAAAATTCTGTTCACACTAACAGTTCTAATATCGTTTAACTTTAAAACTGAATCATGTTTTATAAATGAAAATTCACTATCCTTCAATAAATACAAATCACTTTTAGAATTTGGAAAATCTACGGGATGATAAACATCTAAGTGCTTTTTCGGATTATAAGAAAAAATAGCACATATAATAATTTCTTCTTTACTCCTATCACAAGACCTCTGTGTTCATAAGACATTTCAGGTTGAAAATTTTTTTCAAATTCAAATTGATATATTTCACCCTTTTTTACAATTCTGTGTCTATACTGTTTCAACCTATTATTTGCCCATCGATATATTCTTTCAAAAAATTTCTCCTTAGTTCATCTTATATAAAAAGGGTATGGCGCTAACCATACCCTACTCTGGATACCAGAGAGACCTCGTCGGTCAAATTATCTTTCTTCAGTGGTCTCGTCGACCAAAAATACTCACCTATCAAGATGCTACCAATAATCATTAAAATACTAGCATCTGCATCGGCTTTATGATTCATACTCTATCCTATTCTCTTACAAAAGTCAATCTATTTATGTATTAATCCAATTAATATCTCTATATCCTATGCTATGTATATGTTAAATATGTATTTTGTTTGGAATATTTTCAATAATTGTGTTTAATGCTTCAATTTATTTTATAGACTGATTTTTTAATGTCCCTGGGAACTTAAGTATCATGATATTCTTCCCATATTTCTAACAATTCTTTTCTATGTTCCATAACATACTCTTGTACTTTTTTTAAGTCCTTACTTTTCATTTTCCCTTTGATTTTTAAAGTTTCTAAATAAACACTTACTTCTTCTCCTTGACACTCAGCATGTATATGTGGGTTGAATTTATGACATTTTTCTTTTGTTTGAATGTAATAATTTATTCCATTTTTACATTCAATTTTTACTGCACTTTTAGGATTCACTGTATCTGCATAACAAATAACTATATCTTTCCCAGACATATCTTCTAAAGATTTTAATCCTTCTCTCTTACCTTGACTAAACGTTAATAATTTTTCTCTATCTACTGCATTTTGATAACCCGCATCTTTAAAACTTTTAAGAATTGATGTTTGTACATCAACACCACCCTTTAATTCCTCTGTACTTATTTCTTTAACTAATTTTCTTTCTATATTATTCATATATATTAATTTAATCATTGTATTTCCTATCTTTCCTCCGAACCACTATATAGTTCCTCTATCTCTGCCTTATAATCTTCTATCTTATGACCATTCTTTTTTGGTGGCAATTAGTATATCTCCTCTTCCGATGTACTTTATTTTTCAGTGATACAGAAGTTGATCTCCAATGTCATATTTTGCACAGATCTCTTGTATACTATATTCTCCTGAAATCAGATCCAACACAACTTTTTCTCTGATCTCATTTGTGAACCTTCGTTTGGTTGGACAATCTCCATCCTTCCTGACTTTCTCTGGAACTCTTTCTCTTAACCATCTTAATAATCCCATATGACTTCCATATCCTAATTCTCTTACAGTTCTCCGAACATTGCAACCATTTTCTAAATAATAATCTACTACTTTTTGAATTTCCTCTTCCGAATAAACTATACGAATCCTTTTTCCTTTTTCTTTTTAGGATAGTTCTTTTTGTCTGTTTCCTATACCATCCAATTAATGTTTGTACATCTTTTTAAAGATCAATCAGCTCACTTATTATATCATAAAGTAAATATAAGCCCCATATGCAAATACATGTATACATTAAATGTGATTTCTTAATGTCCCAGGGAACTTAAGGTATTCACTAATCCAAAATTATAATCTGGAATCAAAAACGTACATGTGCTCAATACCCATATAAATCCTGTCTCTTCATCTTTACTTGCTTCATTCTGAACATTCAATATTTGTATTAAATCGATCCTCTCGAATTTCTCTTGAAGTTCATCTTGCTCAGCCATTTCTTGATTTTGAATTTTATCAGCCTTACATATATTATGACAAATAATTTGTTGAAAAACTTCTCGAATATATTGCCAATAATTTTTGTTCTTATCTACATATCCAATCTTTTTAATCCAATGTGCAAGTTGATATTTTAGAGTTGTTTCTTCCTTTTCGTTTCCAATTACACGTAATATATCCTCTAATTCTTCTTTCACATTATTGTTGGAAATCTCTAATATCGCATTACAACTATTTTCTCTTTCTTCCTCATCATTCACCTGATAATATTTTTCCAATACATCATCAATTTTATGACGAAAATTAATCGTTTCTGCAATACCACTTTCTTCTTTTACCTTTTTTTATATTCACTTCCCGGTTGTAGTGTTACTGGAACTTTACGATTCATATAATCTGCATCATGTAAGCATTTCAAATGCAAACAGGATTCTATCATCGGATAATTCAAATATAATTTCCCCATATCTGTTGAATCCTTAAAACAATTCTGCATTTGTAGAATCTTCTCTATCGAAAATTCTGGATCATGTCTTTCATAATCAAATACAATAATAATATTGGTAAAATCTTCTTTGTAACAAATCTTATCTGGATATTTTTTTCTACTAATTATAAGAGGAAGATCAATATCTATAATTCCCTGCATCTCTTCCTCTGCCCAATCATCTCCATATGCTTTTACAATATCATTATATAATTCATAAATATTTGTCTCGTAAATCCAAACGTCATCTATGTCAATATTCAATTCTGGAAAAGCTTTAAAAATAAGTCTATATAATTCTTTTTCATAGTTTCCTTCTACAATCAGTAAGCTTCGACCTCTCCGTCTTGCTGGTACTGTGTAATCACTCATATTTCTCAAACTCCCCACTAATATACATCTTTTCGAGGTTATGACCTTCTCTTAATTCACGTTGCGTTGCATTACAAAGAGCTGTTAATGTCCCTTTTCTTGATAAAATAAATAGACAATCGGGTCTCATAATTCTATTTGTCATTAAATTTGTATTATGTGATGTCATAATTATTTGGCATTTTGGATATCTTTGTTTAAAAAAGCGTATCACATTTTCTGCCATTTCATAATGGTAAAAAGCATCAAATTCATCTAAGTATATTAATGATGCATCTGTTGCTCTTGAAATCAATCTGCGATAAATTTCAACTAATGCTCTTGTACCACTTGATGCAGTTTCATAAAAAGGAACTAATTTATCGTGTGCAAAATACAACTCCATTTGTCCATCTGGCAATTTTTGAAATTTCAATTTACACTGAATTCCCATTGCGTTCAAAAAATCTTCTAAGTCCTGCAGTCCTTTTGTACTCTCTAATTGTTCATAAAATCTTTGATTTGCTCCTCTGCCCAAAATACCATTACCTATCGAACTACTCACAGTAACTATCATCATTCTTCTTATATAATTAGATAATTTAATTAATACTGAATCATTTTTTAATGCCACATTATTAATTAGCCATCTTAAAAATGGTAATTTAGATTCACTAATTTCATCATTCTCAGCACTTTCCAAAGATTGTTTATAAAGTTCGATATTTGCGGTTTCCGTATTAATATAATCTAAATTATCAAAATTATATATCTTTTTATCAAAATCACATTCAAAAATGCAATGATCATTTATAACTAATTTTTCACAACTTAATTCTTGATTTGAATTTTTCGAATATCTATAACATACTTCTGTACTTCCAAATTGAAATTCGTAATCAAACACTGCTACTTTTTCATTAGAGTCTGCATTAAGCATAATTCCATTTCTTTGATATCTTATTGAGCTACTAATAGTATATCCTATATCAAGCAATGCCCATCCTAAATTCGTCTTACCAGTTGCATTTCGTCCATAAATAAGCATTTTAGAAATTATTCCATCTGATAGACAATCTGTATTGAACTGATAACCTGCTGTATCTTTAAAATCTATGGTAATTTCATCTTTAAAATTTTTACAATATTATTCCGTAATTTTTTTACGGTACACTTTCATCGTAAACGGTAAATCAGTGTTACCGATAGATTTTTGATCACTGGATTTTTATCCAGTGATCTTATTTTTTACATTCTGTTGGCAGGTGTTCTGACCATGGTAATAGTTCTTCTAAAAAATCTAGATTTCTATCTTCCATGTGTTTTGGAATCTCTGTCAGCAGATATTTTAAATATTCATATGGTTTTAACTGGTTCGCTTTGGCTGTCTCTGTAATACTGTAGATCATTGCACTTGCTTTGGCCCCATTCACTGTATCTATCACATGCCAGTTATTCCGCCCAACGCAAAAGCTCCGAATAGCAATCTCTGCATTATTATTATCGAGAGGAACTAATGGATCATCCAAAAACGCTCTGAGATATCTTTCCTGATTCAGACTGTACTGCATTGCGTTATATAAAGCACTCCCAGTTCCTACAGATCCTATGTTTGATCTTACCCACGAAAAGAAAGCATCGACCAATGGTGATACCTGTTCTTTCCTCCGTTTTTTTCGCTGCTCTGGTTCATACCCGTCCAGGCTGTTATCGGTATGATAGATCGCTCCGATCTGGGCAACTGCAGCTTCTGCAAGACTTCCTTTTGATGCTTTTTTCCCTAATGCTTTACAGATCTGGACATATTTCCGCCTTGCATGAGTCCAGCAGCCGGCAACTGTGATGTGTGCATTTTCCCTCGCAATCTTATGATATGCTTCAAACCCATCACAGACGATCGTTCCTTCATATCCTTTCAAAAACTCCGCCGGATGGCTTGAATTTCTGGTTTTCTGATATTCATACAGGATCACTGGCTGTTGTCCATCTTTTGTACCAGTACGATAAACCCACATATAACTGTTGCACATCATATCCCGGCCGTCTTTCTTGACTTTGACTGGTGTTTCATCCGCATGGATCACAGGGCCCTGATAGATCTGCTGATGCATCCGGTCATATAATAAAGATAAATAGCGTTCACTGCTTTTGATCACCAGCTGGACATTGTCTGTCTTGAAATATGAATATCATTCCTTTTAAATTCCTGTTCCAGACGATACAAAGGCATCGCATTCACATATTTAAAGTTCAGGACTGCCGCTAACGGAGATGGCGTTACGATACTGTTTTTTAAGATTTCAGAAGGTCGTTCTGCACTTATGATCTTATCTTCATTTTTTGCACTATAATAAGCGACATGATGCTCGATCACTTCGAAAGTTGCTGGATGAAAATCCAGTTTTTTATAAATCCTGTCTGGAAGTCTCCGATATCCATTTGGGAACAGCTCAGAAAGCTGTTTTTCAGAAAGTTCATGATATTCTTCCCGGACTGGAAGTCCTGACAGATCTTCATCACGTTTTCCTTTCGGTCTTTTTTTACGTTTATATGCAGGAATGACTTCTTCGATCAATGGTTCTTCTGCACAGTCTGTTTCTATCGTAACTTCAGCTTCGTTAAAACACAGAGTCAACTGATCATAGTCAAATTTCTCCGTTTTCTGAGCAAAACGATCTGTTCGTGACATGGTAAGCTGTTCATAAATCAGGTCAAACTTTCGGTTCAGTTCTTCTAACTGTGTTGTCTGTTTTTGCAGCTGTTCCTGTTGAGAAAGAAACAGTTCGATGATCTGTTTCTTTGTAAATCTGTTTAATTGTCCCTCGTTAAATATGATCTCTTTCATAAGACCACACTATCATAGAACATAAACGCATGTAAAGAGATATGAGACAACTTTTTAAATCCGTGGATAAAGTCATTTTGACAGGAATACTTTATCCACAGAATGTTCAGACGAAACGTGGATGATCTATTTTCTGAATACATTTTTTAGGCTTGATCGTCAGACCTTCCATCAGCCATCGAAACTGCTGGGATGTAAGCTTACATACTTCTTCCTGACTTCTGGGCCATTGGAATTTACTGGCTTTTTGTTCTAACCGTTTATAACAGAGTAAAAATCCATCACCTTCCCATATAAGTGCCTTGATCCGGTCTGTTTTACGTCCACAGAACATAAACAGAGTTCCAGGCTGAAAAGGATCCATCCCATAGGTTTGAGAAATGATGTTTAAAAGAGAATCGATTCCTTTTCTTAGATCTGTATAACCACACACAATATAAACAGCTTGAAGATCTTTTGCATCATTCAGCATTTTTCAGGTTCCTCAGCACACGGAAAAGAAGTTGTTCGTCCGTATTTTCATAGATACGAATGCGAAGATCATCCTGAAAGATATCAAGGAAAGAATCTGTGGTTTGAAGTTTTGATGGATTTTTTTGTACACCCTGATCTTCATGAAACAGTTCTTTGGGTACGATTGCTAGATTTTCCTGAAGTTTTTCTTCAGATACTTGATCGAGATAAGCTTCTTTTACCTTTCTGACTCTGTAATAATATCCAGCTGCAGAAATCCCATAATTCTCTTTACACCATTCATCCAGAGGGATCTGTTGAGGTCGTCCTTTGGATTCCTGCATCATCTGAAACCATTCCTGCAATTGAACCTGTTGCGTGACTAAAGTTGTTTTTGACATAAACTATATCGCCTCCTAAAAAAATCAAGAATGTTAAGACTCAAACTTTTTTACAAGTCAAAAAAGTTAAGGCTTAACATTTTTGACCCCTGTTTAAAATCTTGAGTTAATTATCTCAGATTACTTTAGGATTTTGTAGAGAACACTGATTGACCGTTTACTTAAAGTGCACTATTTTTGCTGAATTTCTTTTTAATTTTCATCTGGTCTAGTTTGCATTTTTATTTTCTCTACTTCATTATCTAAATTTTGTAATTCATCATTCCACAATTCTAATTCAATCAACATATATTTCAATTTTTGATAATTCTCATCATCCTTTATAATAGTTGCTATGAAAGCTGAATATTCCTCTTTTTTTGTTCCTTTTTTTAATATATTTTTACATCCATTTAAAACTCTATTTCTTTTTCTAGTATCAGTGCATAATTTATTCTTATTTTCATTAGCTAATTCATAAATATCCTTTATTTTTTGAATTACTGCATCGCCTTGAGTAAATCTATTTATAACTAACTCTTGCGTGTCATTTAATCCTAATACATCTATTGTATCACTGGCTATTTTTTCTACACTATCATTTTTACTGTAGTATCGATAATTTTTTAAATAAAAATAATCTTTTGGATCGTCATTAAATGGATTTATAATTGGTTCTTCGTATGTATCATGATATGATTTACTTTTATTACAATGAGGACATGATGGATTCAAGTTATTCCAATCAATAACTTCATCTTCATATCTATCCTTATAATGGAAATGATCTACATGCATTTCTTTGTGTCCAGCTCCTATCAATGATTCACAATACACACATTTATTATTGCATTCTAATAAAAGTTTATTTCTAATATAAGGTTTATTCCATACACTTTTTTTCTTATTTTTTTTAAATTCCTCTATTAATTTGTTTTGTACTTCTGTTGTCAATTCTTCTGGTTTTGAGAGGCGTTCTACTTTTATCAATTAAATCACTCCTCCCATTCCGCAACTTGAATGGCTAGTAATTTACGTAATGTACTATCGGGATGTAACATTTTTTTTAATATTTCATATTGTCGAAGAATTTCATCTCTATCTTCACCATTCATTGCTTGATCAAATTTTGATAATGTTTCTTGATATATCTTAGATGTTGTAGTTGGCATTTCCATAACATCCTTTAATATTTCTTCTAACGTCCAACCTTGTAAACCATATTCTCCTAAATCTAAAGATTTTAAACATGTATTTCCATCTTCATCATAGCGTAAAGCTATAATTTCATCTTTTTCCAAAGTTTGAAGAATACTTGGACTATGTGTAGTTAATATAAACTGAGCATGTGGAAAAATTATTTTTAATGTTTTTACAAGCTCTGCTTGCCAGATAGGATGTAAGTGTAAATCTACTTCATCAATCAAAACTGTCCCATCAAATTGTCCTGCTTTTACATCCCCTTCAGTATTTCTATATTCTATTTCTTTTATAATCCCAAGAATAATATATATACAGCTTTTATATCCAGAAGATAAATATTCAAAATAAATATCTCCCTTTGTAGTAGTTAACATAATATCATACGTCGCTCCAATAACTGTTTTAAAGCTAACTGTATTATCCAAAACACCAAATGCTTTCTCTGCAAGTCTATAATTTTCAATTTGCCCCTCACTCAAACTTCCTTCTTTATCTACAAACAAATATCTATTCACAAACCAATTCTTAATATCATCTGCTTGTATACCACTTACAGCCATCTTATTAACAATATAATTTTCTCTTTCTGGATCTGATTTAATGGAATCCATTTTAATATAATCTATATTCCTATTTACTCCAAAATAATATAGATCTTTTGAATATCCTGTCCAACCTAATCTATATTCATCCAATCTAGGTTGAAATTTTTCCACTTTTTCTTCTTTCGTTTCTATAATCTGATTCCCATCTACATTTAAACTTAATTGAATTTTATATTTTCCAATCTCATACAATGTATTTTTTTTTAATTTTGATGAAATATTAGAACCAAACGCATCCGAAATTATATCTAATATTGTAGTTTTTCCAATACCATTTGCACCACATATAACATTCATACCATAACCAAAAGATACCTCCAAATGGCCAATACCTCCAACTCCATCAATTTCTAATGATTTAATCTTCATT
>OLPI01000405.1_pt1 | contig 41473 bp, 19 predicted proteins | sample 1672361 | NCBI WGS metagenome assembly OLPI01 (sample SAMEA3136675, study PRJEB25190) | human gut metagenome
TCTCAAATTATAAAATGAGCATTATACTTAATCTATAAAATGTTATATTAACAAAATCCCCGATTTACAAAAAATTTACATTTCAATCTATTGACCTATAGTTAACTTTAAGTTGTACAATTTACTAAATTTATAAAATATTTTGTTAAAACATAAATCAAAATATTGCAGTATTTCACCTTAAAGGTGTAAAGCATAAAAAATTAAACTATGTTAAGGAGGGTTTAATATGTATCAAAGTTTTAACATCAAAAAACTTATTGCTTTTGTTTTGGCTACTGTTATTATATGTTCAACATTTATATCAGCAGTTATGTTAAGCAATAAACCTGAAGTTTTTGCTGCTGATAGTCAAAAAGTAATTTCATTACAAATTGATAACCCCAATATGACTATAGACGGTCAGACTTCAGAAATCGACTCCGGTTTCGGAACAAAGCCATTAATTGTAGATGGTCATACACTTGTGCCAATAAGAGCCATTATTGAGTCTGTTGGTGGAAGTGTTGAATGGAATCATGACACAAAGGAAGTAACATTAAAGTACGATAACAATGTAATTCGTCTTGTTATTGACAGTACAGAAGCATATTTAAACGATAAGACTGAAAAGCTTGATGTTGCTCCTGCTATTATTAACAATAGAACTATGTTACCTATACGCTTTATTTCTGAAGGATTTGGATTTAATGTAGCTTGGGATTCAGATACTAAAACTATTGAAATTACTGTAAATACTACAGATAACAAAGAAGAAACTGAAGAAACAACTATAAATACTACAAATAGTCAGGAAGAAACTGAAGAAACAACAGCTATGGACCACAGAGTAAATGACCAAAATGCTCCTGTTGTTTATATGACAAAAGATATTTCACCTGAAGGTTTAATGAATGTTTATAACCAACTTGGATTTAAGCCACAGGGAAATGTTGCTGTTAAACTTTCAACTGGTGAAGCCGGTGGTCATTACTACCTTGACCCTAACCTTATTAAAAATCTTGTACAAAATGTTAATGGTACTATAGTAGAATGTAATACTGCTTACGGTGGTTCAAGAATAGAAACAGCTGTACATAAGCAAGTTGCAAAAGACCATGGATTTACAGATATTGCTGATGTAGATATTATGGATGAAAATGGTTCAATCGAGTTGCCTGTAAGCGATAAAGCTGTAAACCTCAAGTATGATGTTGTAGGTGCTGATTACAATAAGTACAACTCTATGATAGTTTTATCCCACTTCAAAGGACACGCAATGGGTGGTTTTGGTGGTGCTATTAAGAATATTTCTATTGGTATTAGCTCACCAAGAGGAAAGAACTATATTCATTCAGGTGGACATAGTGAAACAGGATTTAACAACGATTCATACAAAGAAAATTTTGCTGATGCAAAAGTTAAAACATCTGATGAAGTTAGAGAAAACTTCTTTAAGATTGCTGCATTAGGTACACAGGACCAGTTCCTTGAATCTATGGCAGAAGCTGCTCAGGCTGTACACAATGACAAACAGAAAAATGGTGGTATAATTTACATAAGTGTTATGAACAACCTTTCTGTTGACTGTGACTGCGACAGCAACCCTGCTGAGCCAGAAATGCACGATGTAGGTATACTTGCATCTACTGACCCTGTTGCCCTTGACCAAGCTTGTGTTGATATAGTATACAACACTCCTAGAAAAGAAAGTGGTGCATTAATTGAACGAATTGAATCAAGAAATGGTATCCACACTCTTGAACACGCTGAAGAAATTGGTTTAGGTAGCAGAAACTATAATTTAGTAAATATTGATAAATAAATACTAAATTTTTAATTTATCGCCTTACACCTTTTTGGTGAAATACTTTTTCCATTAATTTTGAATTTTATTAACACAATATATATTAAGCTTATTTTAAATACAAAACTAACTAAAACGGAGGAATACTATGGACATAAATGAAAAATTTGAAAAACTAAAGAATTATCTTTCTAGTCTTGAAAGTGTTGTAGTAGCCTTTTCTAGTGGTGTAGACTCTACTTTTCTTTTAAAAACAGCACATGATGTACTTGGTGATAAAGTTATTGCCGTAACAGCCGAGTCTTGTTCTTTTCCTAAAAGAGAACTTAACGAGGCTAAGTTATTCTGTCAAAAAGAAGGCATAAAACATATAGTAGTTGAATCCGAAGAATTAGAAATAGACGGATTTTGCAAAAATCCTGTAAACAGATGTTATCTCTGTAAGAAGGAACTTTTTGAAAAAATTACAGAAATAGCAAAAGAAAACAATATTAAGAATATAGTTGAAGGCTCTAATATTGACGATAACGGAGATTACAGACCTGGTTTACAGGCTGTTGCAGAGCTTGGAGTTAAGAGCCCGCTGCGCCATAGCGAATTATATAAAGAAGACATCCGCGCCCTGTCCAAAGACCTTGACCTTCCCACCTGGGAGAAACAATCCTTCGCCTGTCTTTCTTCCCGTTTTGTATACGGTGAGACTATCACGAAGGAGAAACTTGGTATGGTAGACAAGGCAGAACAGCTTCTTCTGGATCTGGGATTTCATCAGCTTCGTGTGCGTATTCATGGTACATTGGCACGAATTGAAGTATTGCCAGATGAACTCCAGAAAGTCCTGGAGAACCGCAACCAGATCGTGAAAGCATTCAAAGAATACGGCTTCACATACGTGACCATGGATCTTCAGGGATACCGAATGGGAAGTATGAATGAGACATTGAAGAAATAGTTTTCGACTTATGAATTATCGTCTATACTATGCTGTTAGTTAATTGCTTTAAATGCTGTTTTGCTTTATCATTAAATTAATCGTCTGACAAATTTTGGGAGGGAGTATGCTGCGGGCTCATTTGCAGAATAGCAGGTTATCCATTTAGAGGAAGCGTTTATTGTTATGCAACAGATATTAATGGAAAAATCTTTGCCTCTGGAGTGTGTTTGAAAGGACGAAAAAAAGAATAGCGAGGTAAAGCGTATGAGAAACAGACGACTGGCATTGGCTGCAGCATTGCTGCTGGCAATCACAAGTGCAGACGGAGCAGCACTGGCAGTAAGTGGAGCTGATTTTTCTTCTGAGGAAGTAGCAGAAGCAGTTTTTGACGAAGTGGAGAATGAGGGTCTGGACAATCAGGATGAGGTTCAGGAACAGGTTCAGACTCCGGAGATGGATCAGGTGGAGGAACAGTCATCCGAGGATTCATTCTCAGATGCGTCTGGCATGGAAACAGCTGCAGAATGGCAGAACGAGGAAGCGGCAACAGCAGACGAAGCTCTGGTTTTTTCAGATGGAGAAGACACAGGAATTACCTATACCTTGTCAGATGATGGGAAACTGGTAATTTCCGGAACTGGAAGCATAGCAGATGATGCATTTGCTGGCAACACTAAGATAACAAGTGTGGTTATCTCAGAAGGAGTGACAGGCATTGGTTCCGGTGCATTTACTGGCTGCACCAATCTGACAAGTGTGACAATTCCAGAAGGCGTAACCGTCATAGATGGTATGACCTTTGGCAATTGCACCAGTCTGACAAGCGTAACCATTCCGGGAACGGTAACCTCTATAGAAGTTCAGGCATTCTGGAAGTGCAGCAGTTTGACAAGCATAACTATTCCTGCAAGCGTAACGAGCATTGGAAGCGGTGTATTCCAGGGGTGTACCAGTCTGACAAGTGTAAAGCTTTCAGAGGGCCTGACCAGAATTGGAGATCAGACTTTTGGCAGATGTAATGCGTTAGAAACCATAGAAATCCCGGCAAGTTTGACATCTATAGGAAATGATGCGTTTAAAAACTGTGCCAAGCTGAGAAGTATCCGCTGCTATGCAAATAGCAGCACGTGGCAGCCCAGATACATTTGTGATTCAAATACAACCGTATATTACAGTTACAATCCGAACCATACCCATTCCTACAAGTCACATGTGATAAAAATGAGTGGCTGTACCTATTCGGGATCTGAAGAAGAAATCTGTGAATTTTGCGGTGATTACTATACAAAAGAAACACCGGCACTTGGTCATGACTGGAACCGTGGGGAAACAACAGAAGATGCTTCCTGTGAAAGTGACGGAGAAAAAACTTATACCTGCAGAAGATGTGGTGACAAAAAGAAAGAGACAATTCCAGCAACCGGACATAGCTGGGTAAGGTCATGGCATGAAGATGCAACCTGTACAGATGACGGAGTCGATGAATACACCTGCAGATATTGCGATACGGAAAAGAGAACTACAATAAAAGCAACCGGACATAAATTTTCTGCATGGGCAGTAACACAGGAAGCAACTGTGGATGAGGAAGAAGTCCAGACACGTACCTGCAGTGCATGCGGTGAGCAGGAAACAAAAATTACCCGGGACAGACTGCAGCCAACAATGAAATTGAATCAGTCCAGTATTGTGTTGAAGACCGGACAGAAGACGAAGTGTCTGAAAGTAACCGGGCTTGCAAAGGGAGATTTCATTTCCACCTGGAGTACGGATAACTGGAGTATTGCAGATGTATCTGTTAGTTCAGATGGAACCTGTAACATTACCGCCGGTAAAACTACAGGCAAAACCCGTATTCACATATACCTGAACAGCGGATATGAAAAGTCTGTTACCGTAAAAGTCCAGAAAACCGCTGTAAAAACCACAAAGATCAAAGGTGTGCCGAAAACACTGAAATTAAAGAAAAATCAGAAATATTCCCTGAAACCGGTTTTAAAACCAGTAACAAGCAAAGAAAAAATCACCTACAAATCCAGCTCCTCCAAGGTGGTAAAGGTAGATTCCAAGGGCAGAATTACTGCAAAGAAAAAAGGAACAGCCGTAATTACGGTGAAAGCAGGGAAGAAAACAGTTAAGTGTAAGGTGACTGTGAAATAACGTATATTTTGAAAGGACAGGAATGAAATATTTTCTGTCCTTTTTCATGAATATTTATTGATTCTTTTTCTCACATTTCCTATAATAAGCCTATGTGTTATAAATTTACCCATGTGACATGTAAAAACGCCGGAAAGGATATTGTATCCCGTAGAAGTCAGCGATGCATTTTACCTGTTGCAGGGGCTTTTTGTTTTGAAGATTTGGGATTTCAAACACGCTCTGGTCTGCCATGGCAGCAGGTCTTTGGACAGTGTTGCAGACAGAAGTATATATTGAGTTAAGCTGCGGTATCAGGTGCCGTGAGGGAGTAAAAGAGTATGAAGAAAAAATGTGTGGCAATGATGTTAATCGCAATAATGACCGCATCTTTAGCTGGTTGTGGAAGCAGCAAGGACGGAAGCGGTAAATCTGTAAAGCTGGATTCGGATCACCCGGTGTCCTTGACGATCTGGCATTATTACAACGGTGCCCAACAGGCAATGTTTGACACCCTTGTAAAGGAATTTAATGCCTCCGTTGGAAAAGAGGAGGGTATCTACGTGGAGAGCTACAGTCAGGGTTCCGTATCCGACCTTGAGGAAGCAGTCAACAGCTCTTTGAACGGAGAAGTAGGAGCAGAAGAACTGCCGGATATTTTTTCTTCCTATTCTGATACTGCTTACGCAGTACAGCAGCAGGATAAGCTGGCAGACCTTTCCGTGTATTTTACAGAAGATGAGCTGTCCAGGTATGTAGATTCCTACATCCAGGAGGGCTATTTTAACCAGGATGGCGCTTTATATCTTTTCCCAGTTGCCAAATCCACAGAGATCACCATGATCAATAAGACTGACTGGGAGCCTTTTGCAGAAGCCACTGGAACTACAGTGGATGAACTTGCCACTACAGAAGGTATTGCAGAAGTTGCACAGCGCTACTATGAGTGGACGGATGAGCAGACCCCGGATGTGCCGGACGATGGAAAAGCATTCTACGGCAGAGACTCCATGTCCAACTATTTTATTATTGGCATGAAGCAGATGGGAAAGGAAATTTTCCAGGTGAAAGATGGAAAAATGACCTTAAACACAGACGAAGATCTGATCCGCCGCCTTTGGGATAATTACTATGTACCATATATGAAGGGCTATTTCGCATCTCTTGGAAAATTCCGTTCCGATGATGTGAAGACAGGAGATATTCTTGCATACACGGGCTCCACATCTTCTGCCGTATACTTCCCGGATACCGTGGAAATAGGGAATAAAAGCTATCCGATTGATTACATCGTATGTGATTCTCCGGTTATGGAGGGCGGCGAGAACATAAAAGTTCAGCAAGGTGCCGGAATGGCAGTGACCAAGTCTGATAAGGAACATGAGTATGCTGCAAGTGTATTCCTGAAATGGTTCACACAGAAGAACCAGAACCTGCGCTTTGTATGCGAATCTTCCTATATGCCGGTTCTGAAAGAAGCCAACAGCGTAGACGCACTGGATTCCGTTATTAAAGAGAATAATATAGAAGTCAACCAGAAGGTTTACGATTGTTTTACAACGGAAATGGAAGACTTTGATAAAACAAGTTTCTATACAATTGGAGCCTTTGACAATAGCTACAGTGCCCGTAAGATCCTGGATTATTCTCTGGCTGACAAGGCAAAGGCTGATAAAGATGCCATGGACGCTGCAATCGCAGACGGAGAGAGCCGGGAAGAGGCTCTTGCACAGTATCTGACAGATGAGAATTTCCAGAGCTGGTATACAGAATTCTGCCATAGCTTGGAGTGTATTTGAAAAAACATTCAAAGTGTTTTTTTAGACAGATTCTGGACATAAGGAGGTGCGGAGGACTGTGAAGAAAAAGAAATCTCTTTGGAACATATTTTTGATTCCTATACTGATCATTGTGTTTGTACAGGGTGCAGTCCCATTCCTGACATTGATTTTCAGCGGAATCCGCTCAAACATGGAGAATGCGGTTATCGGTCTGGACAGTCATACGGTGGAGAACCGTAAGGTGGTTCTGGAGAACGATATGATCGAGCAGTGGAGCAGCGTGTACAAGGAAAGTGACAGTCTGTCCTCTGCGCTGACAAAGGTATTGAGCAATCATCAGATGGATATGCAGGGCTTCATGGGCTCAGGGAAAGTTCAGGAGGAATATCTGGAAACGGTTTTTTATGATATGGTGGAGGTTTTGCAGTACAATTCCACTTCTGGAATTTTTCTGGTTCTGGGAAATGACGGTGATACAGATTCGGAAGGGGAATACAAAGGCTTCTGGGTGAGAGACTCAGATCCCCAGACCAAAACGGCTTCCCGCACGGACCTGCTGATGGAGCGTGGAAGTAAGGTACTGTCGCAGAATATGTCCATTTCACTGGATACTTCCTGGCATACAGATTTCCGCTTCCAGGGAAATGGGAAAAGAGATGCTGATGACTTTTTTTACCAGCCATATATAACAGCAGAAAATTACGTTGATTCCCGCACCAGTATGAAAAATCTGGGCTATTGGTCGAAGCCGTTTATTCTGGAAGATTTCTATAAGGATAACCATAAGATGATCACATATTCGGCACCTCTTGTTTATGATAAAACCGTTTACGGTGTGCTTGGAATTGAAGTGGGAGTGAATGATCTGACCAAATTTTTTCAGGTAAAAGATCTGGATTCCGATCTGAATGCAGGATTTGCCCTTGTGGTAGACCATGGAAATGGAAATTATGAGGGAATTGCCGGTGAGGGTGCGCTGTATGATGCAGTTTCCCGGGACGGAAGTGACTTTGTTCTGGAGGAGCCGGTGCAGGAGAATTTGCGGCTGGTACAGGGGGCTGCCATTGGGAAACAGCAGATTTACGGACTTGTGAGCAATCTGGAGCTGTACAGCAGAAATGTGCCGTATGAAGATACGCAGTGGGCATTGTGCGGTTTTGTTACAGAGGATTCTGTGTATGGATTGATTTCCGATGTTTATGAGAGAATTCTGGGAGCGATTCTGGGAAGTGCTCTGATGGCGGTTATTCTGGTTTATTTTCTTGTCCAGTATGCGACGGAACCGGTTTACCATCTGGTGGAGAGTGTACGAGGCGGAGTGAAGGGAATTCACGGTTTTCAGGAGTCAGGTATTCAGGAGCTTGATGAGCTCCATAAAGTGATAGAGAATCTGACGGATACCCAGATGCAGACAGAGAATCAGCTTCTGGAGGAAAAGGAGCGCTATCGGATTGCGGTAGAAAGTTCCCAGGATGCCTTTTTTACCTACAAATGTAAGGAAAAACTGCTGGAAATAGTTAACAGTAAAGGCAATGACGGTGTATGGGACTGCGGAAAGCATCCGGAATTTCTTGATAATGACAGTATCCATCCGGCAGATAAGGCAAAGCTGGTGAACGCAGTAAAAAGCTCAGACGGCGTTCTGGATGTTGACTTTCGTCTGCAGCATGCCAATGGAGAATTTCAGTGGGTAAATCTATCCGGAAGCATTACTTTTGATGAGAATAAAGAGCGCAGCAGGGTCGTTGGCTGTATTCACAATGTGCATCAGCACAAGCTTCTGGAGCAGGCGCAGAAAAGAAAGCAGATTTATGACTCCATTACCTCTTTTTACCGCCTTGGAAGCGGACTGGAAGTTGTGGAAACACTGTGTCGGGATGACCCGGAAGGGGTACTGGTACTTCTGGAAATCCAGCAGTTTTCCAAAATCGATGAGCGCTATGGCCTGATCTTCGGAGATATTATTCTGGAGCAGTTTGCCGGTCTGCTGGCGAAGCGCTTCCAGGAGGACGGTTTAAACGGTGGTATTTATATCAGGGCTGGTGCAGACCAGATGCTGGTATGGCTGCCGGTATGTACGACCGGACCGATCGTGAGAAGTGTGCAGGGACTGGAAAAGGAGTTTGGGGCGCTTACAGATGAGAAGCATCTGTCCCTTTCCCTGAAATGTGGAATCGCAGTTACAGGCAGCAGAAATTCGCTGTCTGAGGCACTTGAACAGACGAAGACTGCTCTTACAGCTGCACGTCATGGAAAGCAGGAAATCATGTTCTATGAGGAGCTTTCAACGGTGGAAAAAGCCTGTGCGGTTGATGTGGCATTTGCGGAGGTGGCTTCTCTGGAACGTCTGAAGGAAATGACACTTTCCTCTATAGCTCTGAACCTGTTTGACAGAGATGGTGATACTTCTGTGGTTCTGGATATTCTGGCGTTGAAGCTGCAGGAGAAATACCATCTGACAGACATTGTGATCACCCATTTCAACGGGGAATATATGGTAAATAACCTGCTGTACTGCTGGAAAACCTGGGAGAAAAAGGATGGCTGGGACGGTATGGTCCACTGTTCTGAGAAGCAATACCAGCACTTTGTGGAGACACAGGAAATGCAGCAGCTTCTGACTTCCGGGGAAAGCATATGGAAAGAGCCGCTGATTCAGCCTTTTGCTTCAGGCAGAAACGATATTGTATTCCATATGACAGATAACGGACAGTATTCCGGAAGTATTGTATTCCGGGACATTGACCAGGATGTTCTGGAGAAAAAAGAAGAGTGTAAGTGTCTGGAAGAAATCAGCGCAATTATTCAAAACCGGTTGAATCTGGAGCGTCACGATCTTTCTGCCAAGGCGAAATCGGATTTCCTGGCCCGTATGTCTCATGAGATCCGTACTCCTATGAACGGTATTATAGGTATGACGGAGATTGCATTGAAAGATGGACAGACTGAGGAGCGGCGGATCGACTGTCTGAGAAAAATCGAGTACTCCTCGGAATATCTGCTTGGACTTATCAACGATATTCTGGATATGTCCAAGATTGAGAGCGGAAAGATGAGGCTGATCGAAGAAAAATGCAATCTCATGGAGATGATACAGGGACTTCGTCCTTTGCTGGAAGCGAAGCTGAACGAAAATAATATTCAGTATATAGCAGATATCCAGCTGAAAAACCATTGGTTTCTGGCAGATTCCCTGCGGCTGAACCAGGTTCTGGTAAATCTTCTGGGAAATGCGCTGAAGTATTCCAGACCAGATGGACATGTGTGGTTGACCGTTCGCGAGACAGAAGAAGAGAAAGGCTTTTCCAATCTGTATTTTCAGGTCAGGGATGATGGAATTGGAATTGCACCTGAGAAACAGCAGCTTATTTTCCGGCAGTTTGAGCAGGCGGATAATTCTGAAAATGCAAGAAAACAGGGCACTGGTCTTGGTCTTGCCATCAGCAGAAGAATTGTGCGGATGATGGATTCCGATATTAAGTTGGAAAGTGAGCCTGGTAAGGGAAGCAGCTTCAGCTTTAACGTGAAGCTTCAGCCGGTAAGCGGAGAGAAGACTACGGTCACCAGCCAGCCGGAGGAGATCAGCTTCCCGGGAAAAAGAATCCTGGTGGTTGAGGATAATGAGCTGAATATGGAAATTATCTGTACGATTCTTGAAAATTACGGAATTAAAACCGAGCAGGCAGTTAACGGAAAAGAAGCTGTGCGGCGCATGGAAGAATCCGTTCCCGGATATTACGATATGATCTTTATGGATATTATGATGCCGGAAATGGACGGACTGGAAGCAACCCGGACCATCCGGAATCTGGATCGTGAGGATTGCAAAAAGATTCCGATTTACGCAATGAGCGCCAACGCTTTCGACGAGGATGTGAAACGTTCCCTGGCAAGCGGTATGAACGGACATCTTTCCAAGCCTGTGAATCTGCAGGTGCTGGAGAAAACGCTGCAGAAAGTGCTGGGATAAAAATAAATGGTTTTTTAATGCATCTTGTGCAATATATTGACAGTTTGTGATAACCCCGTCTTTTACAGACGGGGTTATGTTATATTTATGGCAATATAGAAGGGAGCGATCACAAGCATGAAATATCAGAATATCATAGATAACATGACCCTGAAGGAAAAAGCCGCATTCCTCAGCGGAAAAAGCGAGTGGCAGACAAGAGATTTCCCGCGTCTGGATATCCCGGCGATTTTCTGTTCAGACGGACCGAATGGTGTGCGTAAACAGGCTGGAGCAGGAGATCATCTGGGAATCAATCCAGCAGTACCGGCAACCTGTTTTCCTACAGCGGCAGCTATGGCAAACAGCTGGGATGAAGAGCTGGAGCAGAGAGTAGGCGTTGCCCTTGGTGAAGAATCCATGGAAGAAGACGTAAACGTTCTTCTTGGACCTGGACTGAACATTAAGAGAAATCCTCTCTGTGGACGTAACTTCGAGTATTTTTCCGAGGATCCTTATCTTTCCGGAAAAATGGCAGCTGCTTTTATCCGCGGTGTGCAGAGCACAGGAGCAGCAGCCTGCGCAAAACATTTCGCTGTAAACAGCCAGGAGCTTCGCCGTATGGCAATGAACGCAGTGGTAGATGAGAGAACTCTCCGTGAGATTTACCTCACCGGTTTTGAGATTGCCATCAAAGAGGGTGGCGCGAAAACGGTTATGAGCAGCTACAACGAGGTAAACGGTGTTTACGCCAACGAAAACGAGCATCTGCTGAAAGACATTCTCCGTGACGAGTGGGGCTTCGAAGGCTCTGTTATCACTGACTGGGGTGCTTCTAACGACCATTCTCTCGGTGTAAAGAACGGTTCTACCCTGGAAATGCCGACTCCGGGACTTGATGCAGCAAGAGAGCTTCTTGCCAGCGTAGAAAGCGGCAAGATCAGCGAGAAGGACATTGACGAGCGCGTAGACGAGCTTCTTGATCTGGTACTTACCACCACCGAGAATGCAAAGCATTATAAAAAAGTGGCAGACAAGAAAGCCCTTCATGAGGAGCACCACAAGCTGGCACGTCTTGCCTGCGAGAACAGTGCAGTTCTTCTGAAAAATGAGGACGGAATCCTTCCGGTTGGAGCGAAGGTTCAGGCAGCCATAATCGGTGACTTCGCTTTTGACCCAAGATACCAGGGCGCAGGTTCTTCCATGGTAAATTCCACAAAAGTAGATTCCATCAAGGACATGCTGGAGACCAGCGGAATCTCTGTGACTGGAATTGTACGCGGTTATCAGCGCGATGGCAAGGAAGACGAAGCTATGAAAAAAGAGGCCGTAGATCTTGCCCGCCGTTCTGATGTGGTTCTGTTTTTCTTCGGATTGAACGAGAAAAGCGAGACAGAAGGTCTTGACCGCAAGCATCTCCGCATTCCGCAGAACCAGATCAACCTGATCCAGGAGCTGGCAAAAGCCAACGCAAACATGATTGGTATCATCAGTGCAGGTTCTGTTATTGAAATGCCATGGCACCATCATTTCAAAGCCCTGCTTCACACCGCTCTCATGGGTCAGGCAGGTGCAGGTGCAGTGCTTGATATTCTTTCCGGTAAAGTCAACCCATCCGGAAAGCTTGCTGAAACTTACATTAAGAAATATGAGGATACTCCTTCTTACAATTACTATCCGTCACAGGAGCGGAACTCTGAGTACAGAGAGGGAATTTACGTAGGATACCGCTACTTCGACACCGCAGGTGTGCCGGTAAACTATCCATTTGGATATGGTCTTTCCTACACTACATTTGAATATGACAATCTTCAGGTGAAGCCGGATGGGGCGACGTTTACCCTTCGCAACACCGGAAAGTATGATGGTGCAGAGATTGCCCAGCTTTATGTAGGACTTCCGGGAGCAAAAGTTTTCCGCCCGGTCAAGGAACTGAAAGGTTTTTCCAAGGTGTTCTTAAAGGCAGGCGAGGAGCAAACCGTTACCATTAAGTTCGACGACAAGACATTCCGTTACTGGAATATGAAGACAAATAAATGGGAAGTAGAAGGCGGCGTTTACAGCATTATGATCGGTGCAAGCTGTGCGGATATCCGTCTTCAGGATTCTCTTGCCATTATCGGAACCACTGAGGTAATGCCATACTATACTAACCGCGTTTCTTCTTACGTGGAGGGAAAAATCCAGCAGGTCGGAAATGAGGAGTACGAGACGATCCTGGGACATTCCATTCCGGACGGAAGCTGGAGCGGCGAGCTTGGCATGAACGATGCCCTTTGCCAGATGTATTACGCGAAGAGCGGAATTGCCCGCTTCATCTGTAAGAAGCTGGGTGAAAAGTTGAAAAAGAGCGAGGCAGCGGGAATTCCGGATCTGAACACCCTGTTCCAGTACAACATGCCATTCCGTGCAATCGCCAAGATGACAGGCGGTATGGTTTCCATGGAAATGGTAGAGGGACTTCTAAAGGTTGTAAACGGTCATTTCAGCGGACTTGGAAAAGTAATCAGCGGATTTTTCAGAAACCAGAAGCTGAACAAGCAGTATGAGAAAGATCTGGAAGAGCAGAAATAGGAGGAGTATCATTATGGGAAAAATCAAACAGTTAATCGAAGATCACCCGAATATCTGGGAATTTATTAAATTTAACGTTTTATCCAACTGCGCAACTATTACAAACTTCATTATTATGTGGCTGTGCACCGGTTTTATTTTCAAAGGCTTTGCAAATACACCATTTAAGTTTCTGGTGTTCAATTACGCAGATAATATCGAGTCCAATCTTGGTTTATGTGGATTTTTAAGCTTTTTGGTTGCAACTGCAGCAGCTCAGACCGTAAACTTCTTTGTACAGAAGAATCTGGTTTTCAAATCCAATGCAGCGTTTGAGAAGGCTGTACCGAAATACATTGTACTTGCAGTTGTGCTGGTGCTTGTATCTGCAGCGCTTCCGGCTTACAGCCAGAGCTTTTTCGTAAACATCGGTATTTCCGAAGCACTTGCACCTACACTCGCAAATGTTCTGAACATTCTGGTTCAGGTAGTTCTCAGCTACCCGACCATGAAATTCTGGATCATGCCGAACAAATAAAGATGATTGTTCTTTACCCGGATTGCCTTGCAGTCCGGGTTTTTTAATGCTAATATTAAAAGGCGGAATTTAACAATTTAAACACATTTTTCCCACAAAGAGAACACAAATTGTCTCTATACTGTGAACTATCAAATGAAAAGAACATAAAAGAGTTTCTAAAGGAGGCTTTTATCATGAAGAATAGAAATGAAGAATTAAAGAGAAAACTTAAAAAGGCAGCAAGCATTAGTCTTTGCGCAGTACTGGCAGGCGGCCTTGCAGCAGGGACATATACAGGAGTTAACTATCTGACAGGCTATGAGCAGAACGTACAGGCAGCAAGCGAAGGTAAAGTTGAGCTGCTGAAATCCGAGAAGAAATCGGATGATTCCCAGGATGACAGCAAAGATGAGAGTACAGCAAAGGGTAGCCTTGATGTATCTGATATTGTAGAAGAGGCAATGCCAAGTATCGTTTCCATTACAACCAAATCTGTAGAAGAGGTTCAGAACTACTACGGAATGTTTGGTCAGTACGGTGCTTACTCTCCTGAGCAGAGAGAAGTACAGGGAAGCGGTTCCGGTATTATCATTGGTAAGAACGATTCCGAGCTTCTGATCGCAACCAACTATCATGTAGTAGAAGGTGCGGAGACTTTATCTGTTGGCTTCTGTGACAGCACAGCATGTGAGGCTAAGGTAAAAGGTTATGACAGCGAGAGGGATCTTGCAGTTGTAGCAGTTTCCCTGGATGATATTGACAGCGATACAATGGATGCCATTACGATTGCAACTATCGGTAATTCCGATGACCTGAAGGTTGGTGCACAGGTTGTTGCAATTGGTAACGCACTTGGTTATGGTCAGTCCGTAACAACCGGTATTGTAAGCGCCAAGAACCGTCAGCTGAATTCTGATGATACAGTCGGCGATTATGACAGCGACAGCAATTCCGCTACAAACCTGATCCAGACAGATGCAGCAATCAACCCAGGCAACAGCGGTGGTGCTCTTCTGAACATGAACGGTGAGGTTGTTGGTATCAACTCTGCAAAGCTTGCTTCCACAGCGGTTGAGGGTATCGGTTATGCAATTGCAATTTCTGATGTAACAGATACGCTGGAGAGCCTGATGAATGAGGAGACCAGAGATAAAGTTGATAACCACGGTGTTCTGGGAATCACAGTTCAGAGTGTTGACAGTGCAGTAATTGAAGCATACGGTGTTCCGGAAGGCGTTCTTGTAAGAGACGTAACAGAAGGCGGTGCAGCTGATGAGGCTGGTATTGAAGCAAAATCCATCATTACAAAATTTGCAGGCAAGGTTGTTACAACCAAGGAACAGCTGGTTGATTTCCTTTCCTACTACGAGCCTGGTGAGGATGTAGAGCTTACCATTGAGGTTCCGGATGGAAAAGGTTACAAAGAAGAGACAGTAACTGTAACTCTTGGCGAGAACACAAATACACAGAGTACGGATTCCAAGGACAACGGTGACGGTCAGGGAAGCAGCCAGGATGATAATCTTCTGGAAGACTGGGAGAATAACGAAGGCGGCTCAGGTCTCCAGTACGGCGAGGGCTGGAATTAAACACTTGGGCGAATACGCTCTAGTAAGGCATACAGATTGCCGGAATGCTTTTTAGACACGCTCTAAGGCAGGAGAACCGGGATTGATTCAGCCACGGAAATGTAAATAATAGAATGAGAGAGGTTCATCTGTAAAAAAGGTGAACCTCTTTTTTCGGGCAAAATTTCCCACAAAGCGAGGCATGCCGGTTGCGAAACAGATTTTTCAAATATACTCTGCTTTGAAATAGTTAGAAAACACATAGAAAACTGAATAATAGATTGCGTAACCTACCTTAAAAAGGTATAATTATTTTATTGTCTGCAGACTGCGGCATAATATTTTTTAGAGTTATACGAAAAAGGAAAAGAGTCAGCAAAATGAACAACGAAAGATTTCTGGTTTTCGATATAGATGATACCTTATACAGCCAGATGGAGCCGTTGCTTACAGCTTGTGAGTTCAGTCTGGGCAGGAAGCTTCCGGATCCGGAGCTGTTTTACCGGATTTTCGGGAAAAGAAGCGCTGAAATGTTTCTGTTCAGCGAGAGTGGACAGGTTTCCATTCATGAATCCCGGATTTACAGAATTGAAAATACTATGAAAGACCTTGGAATTCCCTTTACCAGAGAGCAGGCAGAGCTCTTCCAGAAGAGATATAAAGAGAATCAGTCCCATCTTCATGTTTCAGGGGTAATGACACAACTGCTGGACGAATGCGAAGCTGCCGGAGTGAAAATGGGCGTGATCACCAACGGACCTTTTTCCCATCAGGTTCAGAAGTTTCACACACTGGGACTTGATAAATGGTTTACAGAGGATCAGCTGATCGTGTCTGCAGGTGTGGGCGTGGCCAAGCCGGATGTGAAGATTTTCCGCATGGCAGAAGAAAAATGGGGAATGAAGCCGGAGAATACTTTTATGATCGGGGATTCTCTGGAGAATGACATTGCAGGTGCAAAAAATGCCGGATGGAAGACCATCTGGATGAACCATCACCGTTATACGGTTCCGGAAGGTATGGAAAAACCAGATTATATTGCATATACAGAGGAAGAGTTGAGAAAGCTTATTGTCCAAATATGCTTTACAACGAAGAAGGATGGATAAAGTATGGTATCAGATTACAAAATCACCATGGAGCAGGCAGAATACGAGATGGTCTGTTACCGTAAGGTTTTTAACTTTGTAAGGCTTCTTGACCAGGAAAAACTGGAGAAATTGAATGCAGAAGGTCTGTTGGCAGCAGAGGGCGGACAGACAAAAAAAGCAGATTTGTGCATAGGACATTTTTGCCAGGGCTGTGTGGCAATGGAAGCCTTTTTACGGAAGGCAGAGCTGTGCAAGCTGGAATTTATTGGAGATGACATTTATCAGATCATGGCTAAATATCTGGAAATTGACGGTAATCCTTATGTAATGGAGCTTTTGAAGAAAATGGACAAAAGCAGCCTGATCGACCAGAAAGATCATGAGCGCCTGATCAGCAGCCTTACCGGATATAACGAGAGACTGTATCAGGATGTTCTTACGAAGGCATACAACAGACGTTATTATGAAGAAGAATTGAAGTCCCAGATGGGACCGGCTGGAATTGCCATGATCGATCTGGACGATTTTAAGCTTTATAACGACACATATGGACATAATGCCGGGGATATGGCACTGACTGTTGTTGCAGAAACCATATGCAAGCATATCCGTAAGGATGATATTCTGATCCGCTATGGAGGGGATGAGTTTCTTCTGGTGCTTCCCGGAGTAACAGAAGTGAAATTTGCCGGAAGACTGCAGGAAATCCATGATAAGATCCACCTGGCTGCTGTGCCGGGATATGCAGGGATTCAGCTTTCTGTGAGTATTGGAGGAACAATTGCCGGGGCAGATGAAACCATCGGAAGTGTGGTAGGAAGAGCTGACCGCTTTATGTACCAGGCGAAAACCCGTAAGAATCTGGTGGTAACCGAGTCTAATGAGATAAAAGATGGAAATGCAGACGGCGCAGAGGTTAATCGTGATGAGCTGAAACAGCAGATTCTGATCGTGGATGATGCTGAGCTGAACCGTGATATTCTTGCGGAGATTCTGCACCATGATTTTAAGACTATGGAAGTAAGCAGTGGGGAGGAATGTCTCTCCGTGCTTCGGGAGTATGGTGCAGGAATCTCACTGGTGTTGCTTGATATTGTAATGCCTGGCATGGACGGCTTTGCAGTTCTTGAGGAGATGAACCGGAACCATTGGATTGAGGACATTCCGGTCATCATGATCTCCAGTGAGGAGACAGAATCATATATACGCCGGGCGTATGAAATGGGAGTTTCAGACTATATCAGCCGCCCGTTTGATGCCAAGGTTGTTTACCGGCGTGTATATAATACTATTAAATTATACGCAAAACAGAGGCGCCTAATCACACTTGTAACGGATCAAATTCGAGAAAAAGAAAAAAATAGTCAAATTTTGATAGATATTCTCAGCCATATCGTAGAATTTCGTAATGGAGAGAGCGGTCAGCACGTTCAGCACATAAAGATGTTGACCGGATTTCTGTTGGACAGACTGATGCAGAAAACAGACAAATATGATCTGAAATGGTCTGACCAGTACATGATCACAATAGCATCTGCCCTTCACGATATTGGTAAAGTGGGAATCGATGAGAAGATTTTGAATAAACCAGGCAGACTGACAAATGAAGAGTTTGAGAAAATGAAGAAGCATACCCTGATCGGTGCTTCCATGCTGAAGAGTCTTGGGGTATATCAGGATGAGGAGCTTGTGAAGGTGGCTTACCAGATCTGCAGATGGCACCACGAGCGCTATGACGGCAAGGGCTATCCGGATGGTCTGAAGGGGGAAGAAATTCCGATTGCGGCCCAGGTGGTTTCTGTTGCGGATGTATATGATGCACTGACAAGTGAGCGCGTATATAAGAAAGCATTTTCCCATGAGAAGGCTATGGAGATGATCCTAGCTGGTGAGTGTGGAACCTTCAATCCGCTGCTTCTGGAGTGTTTGCAGGATATTCAGGGCAATATACAGAGGGAAATGAAGAGAGCAGCAGAGCAGCCTATGCTTGTGCAGAATTCTTATGTGGGGAAGATGATTGAGACGGTGCAGTAGGCATGGATTATTATAATGTAATATATTGCGGTATTGTTCGGCGAAGTGTTTTTGGTAAAAATCGTGAACAGCAGCATTTGCAGGTCGGGGGACCTGCGGGAGTGGGGGTAAGTTTTACTTTATGAAAAAGAAAATTCTTACACTGGCGGCAGTGGTAACACTGCCGTTTATTCTTCTTGTGATGTATCTTCTTGCCTCGATGGCAAGCTACAGCAATACCTACGATGAGATCGTAAGCAACATGACTGTGGCGAACAATTACAATCTGAATTTCAAAGAAGAGATGGATGAGAGCCTGTATAAGCTGGTTGTTGGCTACGTCACTCTGGATACCATCGAAACAGACAAAAGTCTTAAGAATCCATATACTTTAATAGATGAATTACGCAGCGAGTTTACCAGACTGACAGCCATTACTACAGAATCTGAGAGCAAGCTGTGGCTGGAGAGCCTTCTTCGCAATATCGATACCCTGAAAAAAAGGGTGGACGATATTGTGGACAGCATTTCTGCCGGTGGCAGATATAATGAGAATATTGAGAAACTGGACAACAATATTTACATTCTGACGGAATTGATCCAGGATGATATTCAGTATTATATTTATTATCAGACACGTTATATGGACAAGGTTACGGATACCCTGCAGGATCAGATCGGGCGGTTTATGGTGGTGTGCAGTGTGCTGATCGGCGTGCTGATCATTGTGGTTGCAGTCAGCGCGGTGATGATCGTTTCCGGTATTATACAGCCTATCAGTCAGCTGAACCAGGCTACGGAGAAAATCGCCCAGGGTGATTTCAAGGCCAGAGCCCAGGCGGATTCCGATGATGAAGTGGCTGAGCTTGCAGCGAGCTTTAACAAAATGGCAGGAAGCATGCAGTCTCTGATCGATAAGGTGAAGGAAGACGAGCGGAAAATGCGAAAAGCAGATCTGCGCCTTCTTCAGGAGCAGATTCAGCCTCATTTTCTTTATAATACGCTGGACACCATTGTGTGGCTGATCGAGTCCAATGAGCCGGACGAAGCGGTGACCATGGTTGTTACACTGTCAGACTTTTTCCGTGAGATCCTAAGCAAAGGGAAGGAATTTATCTCCATTAAGGAAGAAGAGAAGCATATCAGCAGTTATCTCCAGATCCAGGAAATGCGTTACCGGGATATTCTAGAATATGACATTCAGCTGGATCAGGTGATTTATAAATATCAGATTCTGAAACTGACCCTTCAGCCAGTGGTGGAGAATGCACTTTACCATGGAATCAAATATAAACGTGCCAAAGGCTGTATTCACATTCACGGGGAAAAAGAGGGCGATATTATCCGTCTGACTGTCCGGGATGATGGTGTGGGCATGGATGAGGAAGAGCTTGAACAGCTTCGCCAGCAGATCGAGAAGCCCTGCCAGGAGACGGAGAAGGGCTTTGGTCTGGCAAATGTAAATGAGCGTATCCACATGTATTTCGGACCGGAGTATGGAATGAAGATCCAGTCACAGAAGGGCAAGGGAACTACAGTGGAGATTGTGATCCCGGCTATTCTGGAAGCTCCGGTGGAGAAAACAGGGAATGATACAGCAAAAGCGGTTGATGTCAGCAACAGCGTGAATTCTGACGCAAATAAAAAAATAGAAAATAATCCGAAACAGCAGAATGACAATAAGATAATTGAGGGTGGACAGCCACAGCAGGAGGAGACAGGCGTATGAGACAGTTTATAAGAAAAAATATCTGGGCTGTGGCGCCGGTTGTGCTTGTGCTTATGGCACTGGCCCTTCTGGGAAGCCCTTTGAGCAGTAAAGTGCAGGAAACTCCTGCGGAGGACGATAATCTGATCGTAGTAGGTGTTGCCCAGGTGGGAAGCGAATCTGTATGGCGAAGTGCCCACACTCAGTCCATTCAGGACGCTTTCACCAGGGCAAACGGCTACATGCTGATTTTTGACAATGCCAGACAGAAGCAGGCCAATCAGATTAAGGCCATCCGAAGCTTTATTTCCCAGCAGGTGGATTATATCGTACTTTCTCCTATTGAGGAATCTGGATGGGACACTGTGCTTCAGGAGGCGAAGGATGCCGGGATTCCGGTAATTCTCATAGATCGTAAGGTTTCTGTGGATGATGACTCCCTCTATGCTTCCTGGGTTGGTTCCGATTTTGTCCGCGAAGGACAGGATGCCGGTTACTGGCTTGAGGATTACATGAAAAAGCAGGGCAGGGAAGATGACGAAGTTAACATTGTAGTGCTGAAAGGAACCAAAGGCGCCTCCGCCACCATCGGCAGAACCCGTGGGTTCAATGAAGTGGCAAAGGTGCAGCGCAATTGGAACATTTTGCAGCAGGTAGACGGAGAATTTACCACAGCAAAAGGAAAAGAAGAGATGGCAAGGCTTCTGGATCAGTATGAGGACATAGATGTGGTGGTTTCACAGAACGATGACATGACTTTTGGTGCTCTTGAAGCCATCAGAGAAGCAGGAAAAACTGCAGGAGTGAACGGCGATATTACGGTAATTTCCTTTGATGCGGTGGATGCGGGCGTGGAGCTGGTGAGAAATGGGGAGATCAACATTGATGTCCAGTGTAATCCTGACCAGGGAAAATACGTGGAGCAGATCATTCAGGATATGGAAGCTGGCAAAGAAATAGAGAAAGCATATTATGTTCCGGAGCGGGTGTATACCCAGGAGAACGTTAGGGAGGAAGAAAATGTTACGGAAGGTATTTCTGGTTGAAGATGAGACGGTGATCCGCGAAGGGCTCAGGGACAGGATTCCCTGGGATCAGTTCGGATACCGTTTTGTAGGAGAAGCAGCAGACGGGGAAATGGCTTTGCCCCTGATCCGTAAGACGAAGCCGGATGTATTGATCACGGATATTAAAATGCCTTTTATGGATGGGCTTTCCTTAAGTAAAATTGTGAGCAAAGAATTTCCGCGGATGAAGATTATTATTATCAGTGGTTATGATGATTTTGAATATGCGAGACAGGCAATTGAAGTTGGTGTTGACCAGTATCTTCTGAAGCCGGTTACCAGAATGAAGCTGAAAAATGTACTTCTTGAACTGAAAGATAAGATCGAGCAGGATCAGGAGCAGGAGGACTACCGCACCCAGTTCCAGAATGAGATCCAGGAGTATGAGCAGTTTTCCAGACGGCGTTTTATGGAGAAAATTCTGGAGGGCGAGCTGTCGGTTAAGGAGATTTATGATGAGGCAGAGCGTCAGTCCATAGAAATTACGGCAGCAGGATATAATCTGCTTTTCCTGTATTTACAGGAGAAAAATAAGGACAAGATGGCAGGTTTTCTTCGGAAACAGGATGAAGTGCTTCATTATTTTCTCCGCTATCCCCAGTATCTGCTTTTCCGCTGGAATGTAAACAGTTACGGAGTTCTGGTAAAGGGGGAATTGTCCCGGCTTCCAGAGCTGACAGATAATTGCGTGGAGTATGTGAAACGGGCCTGCGAAGGGGAAGAGCAGATGGACTGGTATGTGGCGGTAGGAAAACCAGTGGAGAGATTGAGCCTGCTTTCCCAGTGTTATCAGAGCGTGAATCATTATTTTGCATATCGTTTTATGGTGCCGGGGCTTCATGTGCTTACAGAAGAAACTTTGGAAAGTTATGTAAACTCGCAGGGGGAGAACCGGCTGGCAGCAGTGGATTCTTCACAGCTGAATCCTGAGATCATCAAGGATTTTCTCACAAAAGGAAGCAGTAGTGAGATCCAGGAGTTCGTTCAGGGATATCTGGGTGGAATGAGTAAGGCATTGGAGTCCAGAATGTTCCGGGATTATGTGGTGCTTCATATTCGGTTTACAACTATTATGTATCTGGAATCCATTGGTGTGGAAAAAGAGGGTTATACAGAACGGATCGAGGGAAAATATCAGGATACCAGCATCAAGGCATCACAGGTGGCAGGGTATTGTGTGGACATTCTTCAGAGTGCCATTGATATCAGGGATGAGAAGAATGAGTCTCAGGGCAACAGCGCCATGAGGAAAGTGCTGGATTATATTGATGAGAATTACTATAAAGAGACCATTTCCCTGAATGAAGTAGCGGATGCGGTGAATATGAGTGCCAACTATTTAAGCGCAATTTTCAGCCAGAATATGCAGAAGACGTTTGTAGAGTATATTACCTGCAAACGTGTTGACAGAGCGAAAAAACTCCTGCGCGAGACGGACAAGTCGTCCGGAGAGATCGCACAGGAGGTGGGATATAAGGATCCTCATTATTTCAGTTATGTGTTTAAGAAAAAATCCGGGTGCAGTCCAAGGGAATATCGGAGTAAGGGGACTGCATGATGTTCAAAATTAATTATGCGATTTCGGCAGTGACAACTGCCATGGGACTTCCTGTGAAGAGATAGGGAGTCCTTTTAATTTGTTTATGCTCATCTGGGCGGCCAGAGTACCAGGCTGGTGTGCGGAATGGGTCAGTGTTGTGGCGCGGAGCAGACCAGATGTGGTAAGGTAGCTGGTATTGAAGGCGGCTAGTGCTATTGTGGTTTCGAAATTATGGTCGGCGGAAGCAGCTTTGAATCCGGTGTTTTGAAGAGAGGATGAAAGGGGAGCATAGGGTGCTATCCTTTTCTCCTGGCCAAGCGACAGCTCTTCCCATAACAGCCATGCAATAAAGTCATCCTCACAAATAAACGCAGTGTAGTCTGGGGTGATCCGTTCCAGAAATTTTTTCAGGAAGCTGATATCCCGGCTCTGACGGAAATCATCCAGCTCCTGTGTGGTATACCAGCAGATGTTGCGGTCTGGTACAGTCAGCCCCTGATTTTGCATGGCATCCAGAAATCCCTGGTATCGTTCATGCCCCCGCTGATCGTCCATCTGGAAAATACCGGCGATAGAAGAGTGGCCTTTTTCCACAAGACTTTGCACCAGAAGACCAGCCCCATATAGATTATCTTCATAGATTACTGGAATCTGAGACAACTGGGGGTAAGCACATCCCAGGAACAAAATGGAGGTTCCCTTTTGTATCAGTTTTTGATAAAGCTCTGTATTAGGTGATGGTAAGGCGCTTTTTACAGGCTCCACAATAAGCGCCCGCAGCGGACTTTTCAAAAGAAACTGAAGGATTTGCCGTTCCTGGTCCACGTGATTGTGAGTGGGGTAAACCTTGCAGGAAAATCCCTCCGCAGCCAGCGTCACACGAATATCATTTATCAGTGCAGGATATTCATATTGCTGTTCATCTGGAATCAGAATTCCAACTATATTCTGGTCTTCCAGGCTGGAAAGCCCGGTAATGTAAGCTCCGCTCCCTTTAATGCGGCGGATTTCCCGCTCATCTTCAAGAACCGCCAGCGCAGCCCGGACCGTTTGTCGGCTGACACGGTATCTGGCAGCCAGCTCCTGTTCGGTGGGAAGTTTGTTGATTCCCTTTTGAATAGAATCTGAAATGATTTCTCTTAGCTGTTCAACCAGCCATTTATATTTGATCGCCATATATTTTAGTTCCTCTTTCTTAGGTTAGAGCGTGTTTGAAAAAGCATTCCTGCAATCTGCCGCGCCACTCTGGTTTTTTTATTTTGCTGGGATAGTTATTTCATAAAATTTTCACATGAATTATTTATGATTTCCCAATAAATCTTCTGCTTTTTCACTTCTAAAACCCAAAATATTATACCTTTTTTCAAATGATCAAACCTTCTTTTCCCAGCTTAGACAGTTTGCCAAATCGAAAAACATAGAAAAAGGTGTAATATTTTTCACAAAATCATAAGAAAACAAACTTTCTAAATGAGAAATCATAAAATATCACCCCTTTTCCTGCCTGAAGTCCATTATAATATAAATTTGTCTGCATTTCACTATGAAAACTAACAAATTTGTATTGTTTGAACTGACGAAACAACCAAAAGACGGGAAGACAATATTGAAATTTATGTTGATTTTCGCTAAATTATAGACATCAAGAAGAACACGGATTCAAAGAACGGACGGAAAGCTGAGACAGCAAACGGATCAGTGTTGAACGAGAAACCAATGGCAGGCGCGACCTGCAAAAGTATTTTTTCTAAAAGAAAGAGAGGAATAATCACTATGAAAAAGAAATTAGCAGTTATGGCACTCGCAGCAGCAACACTCAGCATGATGGCTATGCCGGTTTACGCTGACGATCTGGTAACAGTTGGATACGCTCAGGTTGGACATGAATCAGACTGGCGTACAGCAAACACCCAGAACTATCAGGACGTTTTCTCAGAGGACGCTGGATACAGCCTTGACCTTGTAGACTGCGATAATGACAATGCTGCACAGCTTGAGGCAGTTCGTACATTTATTAGTAAAGATATGGATTACATCGTAATCGCTCCGATCCAGTCCGCTGGCTGGGACACCGTTCTTCAGGAAGCACAGGATGCAGGAATCCCTGTAATCATCGCAGACCGTGAGATCGAAGCAAGCGACGACTTATATGATGCATGGGTTGGAACAAACACAACAAACGAAGGTATCACAGCTGGTAACTGGTTAGCTGAGTACCTTGGCGATAAAGACGCGAACATTCTTGTAATCGAAGGTTCCGTAGGAGCTTCCGCGGCACTTGGACGTACAGAAGGATTCAATCAGGTAGCTGGCGAGCATGATAACTGGAAGATTCTTGATTCTCAGTCCGGTGACTTTACACAGGCTGGTGGCCAGGAAGTTATGGAGTCCTTCATCAAATCCTACGAGGGACAGTTCAATGTAGTTGTCTGCCAGAATGATAACGAAGCATACGGCGCAATGGATGCAATGGATGCAGCAGGTATCACCTATGGTGTTGATGGCGATGTAACTCTTATTTCCTTCGATGCAACACACGATGGACTTCAGTATACATTAGATGGAAAGATCAACTGTGATGTTGAGTGTAACCCGATCCAGGCTGAGGTTGTTAAGGGCGTAATCGAGAAAATGCAGGCAGGCGAAGAATTTGAGAAGACAACACTTGTTGAGGATCAGGCATTCGTAGCACCTGGAATCGAGAGCGAATATGCAACAACTATGACTGATGAAGTTCTGGCTGGACGTGCTTACTAATCAGAAAAATCAATCGGAGAGTGTGAAAACAGCAGAGCTGTGAAACAATCCGTAAACATCGAAATTGGTTATCAGCAAGCAGCTGAAAACCGATAAAGATGAACAAATAGGGGAGGAAAGTCCCAAGGCGGATTTTCTTCCCCTTAATTTTCGCGAGCAACGAGCCGAAGTCCATGCTTGCATGAGACCTTGGCGACTGCCGCGATAACGGGTAAAACTCGCAGAGCGTGTTTTATCCCGTTGTTTATACGAGGTTATGAGCCGCAGAACAGAGGAACCTATGGCAAATAACGCGATAACGAGGAGAATGAAAAATGAAGTTGATAACGGGAAGGGAGGAATCGCGTTGGAGGCAGGAGTAGTATTGAAAATGCAGGGAATCTGCATGACATTCCCAGGTGTAAAAGCACTGGAAGGCGTGGATCTGACATTGAAAAAAGGTGAAATCCGAGCGCTGATGGGAGAGAATGGCGCGGGTAAATCCACATTGATCAAGTGCCTGACCGGCGTAAATAAATTTGAGGCTGGAGAGATTTATCTGGAAGGATTTGATCATCCCATCGTAAATAAAGATACCATGGACGCCCAGAAGAAGGGTATTTCTACTGTATATCAGGAAGTAAACCTCTGTCCAAACCTTTCGGTGGCAGAGAATCTTTACATAGGCCGTGAGCCGCTGACAAAGCTTGGAACGGTCAACAGAAAGGCAATGAACCGTCAGGCAGCTGCCCTTATGAAACAGCTGGAGCTTGACGTTGATGTAACACGTAATCTTGAAGAATATTCACTGGCATTGCAGCAGATGATCGCAATTGCCCGTGCTGTAGATATGGACTGCAAGGTGCTCATTCTGGATGAGCCAACTTCTTCACTGGATGACCGTGAAGTAGAAAAGCTTTTTACCATGATGCGCAGACTGAAGGAGAAAGGTGTAGGAATCATATTTGTCACCCATTTCCTGGAGCAGGTTTATGCGGTATGTGACGGAATCACCGTTCTTCGAAATGGTCAGCTGGTTGGCGAGTATGAGATCGCAGATCTTCCGAGAGTGAAGCTGGTAGCAGCTATGATGGGAAAAGATTTCGACGATCTTGCTTCCATTAAACCGGAGACCACAGGAGATAAGAGAAAAGAGTCGATGGTAATCGAAGCCCGTGGCTTAAGCCACGCAGGAACCATCAAACCATTTGACCTTGATATCCACAAAGGAGAGGTTATTGGACTTACCGGACTTCTTGGAAGCGGACGAAGCGAACTGGCACGTACTATTTACGGTGCTGACCGCGCCCAGACTGGTACTTTGAAAGTAAAAGGCAAGGAAGTTAAGGTGAAAAATCCTATTGATGCCATGCATCTTGGAATGGGACTTCTTCCTGATGACCGCAAAGCGGAGGGAATTGTTGCAGATCTGTCCGTAAGAGAAAATATCATCCTTGCAATTCAGGCAAAACAGGGCATTCTGAAAAAGATCCCTATGGCAAAACAGTGTGAGATTGCAGACAAGTATATCGATCTTCTCCAGATCAAATGCGCAAGCCGTGAGACTCTGATCAAACAGCTTTCCGGTGGAAACCAGCAGAAGGTTATCCTTGCAAGATGGCTTGCAACAAACCCGGATTTCCTGATCCTGGACGAGCCTACCCGAGGCATCGATATCGGTACCAAGACAGAGATCCAGAAGCTGGTTCTGAAGCTTGCAGATGAAGGAAAGAGTCTAATCTTCATTTCCTCTGAGATCGAGGAAATGCTCCGTACCTGCAACCGTATGGCAGTTCTCCGTGACGGTCAGAAGGTTGGAGAGATTGATGAGGCAGATATGAACCAGATGAACGTAATGAAAGCAATCGCAGGAGGTGAGCAGTAATGGGTAATTTCAAAAAACTGGCGCAGAAACGTCTGTTCCTTCCGGTTTTCAGTATGATCCTGGTCATGCTGATCAACGTAGTATATGATATTGCAACAGGAAGTGCACCGCTTTCCTTCTTTATGATTTCCATTAAGAATGGTGTACTTTACGGACGTCTGATCGACATCCTGAACCGTGGAAGTGAAATCGCCATCCTGGCAATCGGTATGACACTTGTTGTATCTGCTTCCGGCGGTACTGATATTTCCGTTGGTTCTGTAATGAGTCTTTACGCAGGTGTCTGCTGTATGATTCTTGCAGGATACGGAAATGTAAATGTACAGGAATATGCGCATCCGTTGCTGGTTGGCATTGGAGCCGGACTTCTTGTCACTTTGATTTGTGGTGTTTTTAACGGATTTCTGGTTGCTTATATGAATATTCAGCCTATGGTCGCTACCCTGATCCTATGGTCGGCAGGACGTGCAGTGGGACTTCTTCTTTGCAACAGCCAGATCGTTTATGTGCGTGTTCCGTCCTTCCAGAAGCTTGGTGCTTACTGCGGAATCATTCCAACACCGATCATTGTGGCAGCTGTGTGTGTGGCAATTGCTTCTATTGTACTTCGCTACACAGCACTTGGAACCTACATCCAGAGTGTTGGTATTAACAAAAAAGCTTCCCGTATCGCAGGCTTTAATTCCGCAAAGATCATCCTTATGTGTTATGCAATCTGCGGTCTTTGTGCAGGTCTTGCAGGTATGGTTGCAACCTCCAGAATCTATTCAGCAGATACCAATAACATCGGTCTGAACATGGAGCTGGATGCAATTCTTTCTGTAGCACTTGGCGGCAACAGCCTTGGCGGCGGTAAGTTTTCCCTGGCAGGTTCCATCATCGGAGCGTACACTATTCAGGCGATTACCACAACTCTGTATGCACTTGGTGTTTCTTCTGCACAGGCACCGGTATTTAAGGCAATCGTAGTTATTATTATCGTAGTAATTCAGGCTGAGCCAGCCAAAGCCTTCTTTAAGAAGCTGACAAAGAAATCCGGAAAGGAGGCAGCTCGGGCATGAAAAAGAAAAAAATAAACAGCAATAACCTGTTGCTGCTGATCACCATTGTATTATTCTTTGTAATGTATGCTGCAGGATGTATCGTATATACGGACAAAGGCTTTACCCGTTTCCAGACATTTCTGAACATCCTGATCAACAATGCAGGTCTGATCTGCATCACAGCTGGTATGACATGCGTTATGCTTACTGGCGGTATTGATATTTCCGTAGGTTCCCTGGTTGCTATGGACTGTATGATCCTGGCAGTGGGAATCGAGCAGTGGGGATGGTCCAGCCCGGTACTTATGCTTCTGATTCTTGCAATTGGCATTATATTTGGTATTGTTCAGGGCTTCTGTATTTCCTATCTGGAAATCCAGCCTTTCATCGTTACTATGGCAGGAATGTTCTTTGCCAGAGGTATGACAGCCGTGATCTGTAAAGAGCAGGTAAGTATTGTTTCTGACAAGATTTTTACCACTCTTTCCAGCTTTAAGATTTCCCTTCCATTTGGAGGGTATCTGAACAAAAAGGGAATCATGCAGTTTCCATACCTTCGTGTAACTGTTGTAGTTGCATTGATCGTAATTCTTGCTATTTATCTGATGCTGAAATACACACGCTTCGGCCGCAGTATTTACGCAGTAGGCGGCAATCAGCAGTCTGCAACCCTGATGGGACTTGATGTTAAGAAAACACAGATGAAGGCATATATTCTTTCCAGTTTCCTTACTTCCATCGGCGGAATCTGCTACTGCCTGAATACCATGGCAGGTACTACCACCCAGGCAACCGGCCTTGAAATGGACGCTATTTCCTCCGCAGTCATCGGTGGTACACTTCTTACCGGTGGTGTAGGAAATGTACTTGGTTCCTTGTTTGGTGTATTGATCAATGGTACGATTTCTACTTTGGTTAAAACCAATGGAAAACTGATCAGCTCCTGGTCCAACATTGTAACAGCAATCCTGCTGTGCTTCTTCATTGTACTTCAGAGTGTATTTGCACTGGTAAAGGAGCGGAAGAGCAAATAAAAATTGAAAAAAGAATGAAATGAGACAGGCGGGTACATGATTGAAATGTGTATCTGTCTGTTTTATTTTGGGCATAATGGAAGAAAGGGTAACATACAAATTAGTTAATTGCAATTTTATTCTTCCTGTCCCAATTTCACAAAAATCGGTTCATGCTTCATAGCCGGAATGATTTTTTCCATCATATCTTTCATATTAATTTTCAGGCTGGATGTGTTAATACAAGGGTGACAGCCGATATAAGGTTCCTTCAGGAGGTCTTCATCAATAAGCAGCTGCACATGATTTTCCTTATCGTTCATAAGTCCAAGTATACTGACAGAACCAGGTGTGATATCAAGGAATTTCTCCATATAAGTTTCATTGCCGAAGGAAAGTCTGGCAACGCCAAGCTGGGAAGATACTTCCTTTGTCTTAAACTTCTTGTCGCCTGGCAGGAGCAGCAGATAGAAGTTCGTTTCCTGGCGGTTGCAGAGAAACAGGTTTTTACAGATTACTGCATCAAGCACTTTATCCACATCTTTACAAGCTTCAATGGTCATCAGAGTTTCATGGTCAATCCTCTGATAAGGCACCTGAAGTGCATCAAGAAAATCATAAGTACGTATCTCTTTTTCAAGTCTGCCCGTGGTATCTGCGGGACGTCCGTTTTCAAGCTTTAATTCCATGGTGTTCTCCTTATGTATTCCCCCACAGGGGCTTTTTTTTGTCAAATATCTGGGGAATATTGTAGCATTGAGCGTTTTTCTTGTAAAGTGGAGGATGTTCTCCCACAAATTGTGATGCACATCTTTTAGAAAGCACTTTTCAAATATATTCCAGGATAGCGATGAATATTTCAGAAAATATATGCATATATAAGTTCGGAGGCGGATATCTGCCCTTAGTTACGAATATAGGATGCACATTTTCGTGGATTTTTGTGCATTTCGTTCCCTAAGCGTGCAGTTCATTCCCTGAAATCAGGATAGTGGAAAAGGAGGTGCTATAATTGGAACATAGTAGAGATTTAGCCGTATGGCTCACAGTGCCATACAGGCTGGAGCCTGTTTGAAAAATCATTCCCGCAATCCTTGCAGAAAATCTTTTTCAAGCACGCTCCGGAGCATCCGGTGAAGGACCGTAAATATTCACCGGATCTCAAATGTTTTAATGTTATTGTTCGCTTTAGATTATACAAAACGTTATCAGTGGACAGTAACTGTTAAGCAACTGCTAACAAAAAAAGGTTGCGAAAAGGAGGAAGCATTATGAGGAAAAAGCAGTTTTTACAGTTCAGGAGAGCGATGGCAACGTTGCTGGCTGTAGCAATGATCGGGCAGAATACAGTGATGACCACCGCTGAGAATTACGTGGCTGATAATACAGCTGTGGTTGCAGAAGAGCAGGCTCAGGAACCGGAGGTTCAGGTTGAAGAGGCTGCATCACCGGCAGTTCAGGAATCGGCACCGGCTGCAGAAACACCAACGGAACCGGCGGCGCAGGCAGTGGCGGAGACACCAGCGGAACTGGCAGCGCAAGCAGTGGTGGAAACGCCAGCGGAACCGGCAGCGCAGGCAGTGACGGAAACACCAGCGGAACCAGCGGCGCAGGCAGTGGCGGAAACACCAGCGGAACCGGCAGCGCAGGCAGTGGCAGAAACGCCGGCGGAACCGGCAGCGCAGGCAGTGGCAGAAACGCCAGCGGAACCGGCAGCGCAGGCAGTGGCAGAAACACCAGAGAAACCGGCGGGTCAGACAGTGGCAGAGACACCAGCGGAACCGACGGGTCAGGCAGTGGCAGAAAAGCCAGCGGAACCGGCGGGTCAGACAGTGGCAGACTCCCCAGAACCTGCCCAGAACAATAGACAGGAAGAGAGTAAACCAGAAGAGCAGCCTGCTGCATCTGACTCTGGGGAAAATAAAGACCAGACTAATGTCGAAAATGGAGCCGAGAATTCTCAGGAAAGCCAACCTTCAGAAGAAGCGAAAGAAATTCTTTATCATGTAACTTTCGACGAGCACGCAGTAGATTTTGGAAAAATCCAGGTTCGCGGCGAAGGGGCTCCGGTGGAGAATATTTCTTCTTACAGAAAAGAAGTAAAAGAAAATGAAAGTTTTGCTTTTTCTGTTAAAGCAAACGATGGATATGAAGTAGACCATGTTTGCTTTGCAGACACTCAGGCAGATATTCAGAAAAATGCAGATGGTCTCTACGAGATCCTGGCGGTAACAAAAGATGAGAAAGTTACTGTTACATACAAAGCAGTAGCTCAGGAGCCAGTGGCAGAGCCACCAGCTGCAGAGAATAATATCGCATTATTAATGCTTGATGAAACAGATCACGAACAGAACGTTATTACTTATTATGAAGTTGTATTTAAATATGAGGATAAGGACGGAACCTTCCATACCTTAACTACTCAGCAGATAGAAAGTGGAAAAGCTGCAGTAGCACCTGCTGCACCTGAAAAAGATGGTTATCGTTTTATCGGATGGGATAAAGATTTCAGTAATGTAACAGCAGATATGGAAGTTACAGCTCAGTATTCTGAAATTGGTGCAAAGGTAAAATATCAGATTATTTATCAATATACAGATGGAACTGTAGCAGCGCAGCCATGGGTAGCTGAATTTGAAAAAGGTGTAACTTATGAGAATACGATTACTTCACCTCAGTTAGAGGGCTTTAGTGTTGACCAGTCAACGGTAACTTTTAGTGGAAAAGTAGAGACAGATCAGACAATTACAGTTACCTATACAGGAACTGCAACAACTTATACAGTTAAGCATTTGCTTCAAAATACAGATGGAAAAACGTATACAGAAGATGCTAGTGAAACAATTGACGGTACTACAGGAACTACAACTGTAGCTGCAGCGAGAGCATATAAAGGCTTTACTGCACAAGAGGTGAATCAGGCAAAAGTAAATGCGGACGGTTCTACTGTCGTTGAAATTAAATATGACAGAAACAGCTATCGTCTTACCTGGAATACAGACGGTGGAAGTTATGTTGAGCCAAGTGATATCCTGTATGATGCTTCTATAACACTGCCGAAAGAGCCAACTAAGCTTGGATATACATTTAAAGGCTGGGATAATTGCCCGGCAACGATGCCGGCAGAAGACACTACTGTAACAGCGAAATGGGAAATTAATACAAGAGCTGCATACAGAATTATTTACTGGCAGGAATCATTGGAAACTCCAGGAACATATGAGATGGCTAAGAACAAGAATGGCGAAGCGGACATAGTTGCTGGTACTGATGTTGTTGGAAAAAATATTTCCTATAGCGTAGAAAAAAATCGCTATGAGGGATTTGAACCTGCTGTAGAAAAGAATAAAGGAGATATTCAGGTTACAGCCGATGGGCTGGCTGTTAAGAATATTTATTATAACAGAAAGACATATACAATAAAATTTTATGTTTCACAAAGACGAGATTATTTTGGAAATCCAACTGATTGGAAAGCAGACAATAACTTAGAAATTTCAGCGCGATATGGAGAGGATGTTTCTGATCAGTGGAATGATGAAAAGCATTCAAAGAAGAAATGGGCTACAACTTCTAGCGGGGGCACGTATTATACAAATTTTTCCAATATGCCAGCAAAAAATCTGTCTATGTATGGATTTAAAAAACAAGAAGGCTCAGATATCGTATATTATATAGAAACGATAGATGGAAAGATTAAAGAATATCAAAGCTATAATATATCGTATTCTCATTTAACAAGTGAGGATGCTCAGCCCATAGATGGATTTTCTTTTGATATGAATGATTCATTAAACTATGGGTGGTACAAAGATGGCGGAAATTACGTAAAAAATAAATCGTCATTTAAGGATAAAGTAACTGGAAAATCCAGAAACGGTGCGTTTTTATATTATTCTCGTAATTCCTATGCCCTTCATTTTGAAAATTGTACCGGTGTTGCGGATGCAAGTATAAAATTTGAAGCCAATGTCTCCGGTTATAAACCATTGGATAAAGATGTACAGCCTCCAGCAAACGTAGACAGAGATTACATTTTTGCTGGTTGGTATACATCACCGGCATGTGAAGAGGGTACAGAATTTAACTGGCAAATAGAAATGCCATCTCATACCATCACATTATATGCCAAATGGGAAGCCCCAACATACACAGTAACTTTTAATCCAAATGGTGGAACAGTAACTGAGTCAACTTTGACAGTGACCAAAGGTCAGACACTTGGAGATACATTACCAACACCAACTAAAGAAGGCGATGAATTCCTCGGTTGGTACACAGATGAATCTTTTACTCACAAATTTGTAAAAGAGTCACAGATTGTAAAAGATCAGACCCTTTATGCGAAATGGAAAAGTTCTGATATTATCACTTACTATATTGTAGCAAAGGATGTAGATGGAAAGGAATTATGGAGAAGCGAAGCACAGAGCATTGAGAAAGGAAAAAATGCAAGTGTAAACGCGCAGCCTATAGACGCCTACTATCCGCAGGAACTTTCAAAGAGTGTAATTATAAACAATGATAAACAGGAGATTGTTTTCATCTATAAACCGCTTGAAAGCTGGACTTATACGATTCGCTATGTAGATGAGAGTGGAAAAGAAATAGGAACAGCAGAGTCTGTGACCACAACTGATAATATGAAAACTGTTGTATATAAGGTTTTCGAGGGTTATCAGTTAACTTCTCCGGCGGTAGTACAGGCAATTAAAGGCCAGACTACTGAGATCGTTTTCACGTATGTAGCCCCAGAAGCAACATACACAGTAGAACATTGGCTGCAGAATCCAGATGGAACTTACTATAAGAAAGAATTTGAACTTCAGGGTGCAGAAAAGATTGGTGCATGGGTAACTGCGACGCCTAAAGGTTATACTGGATTTACCTGTGTAAGTGGAGAAATCGAACGTAGTGGTGCTGTAGTAAAAGGCGGCAGTTTAGTTCTTAAAGTTTATTATAACAGAGCGTCTCTTTCTGTAGAGGATTACACTGGCAAGTACAATGGTCAGGAGCATACCATCACTATTACAGCGCCTGGTATTGATGGAGATGTGATTCAATATCAGATTGGAGACGGTCAGTGGACTGATCTCAATGACAATTTTACCAATCTTCCGAAATATAAAGATTGCGGAACTACTGTAATAAAGGTTCGTGTTGTTAATAATGGAAATGTGGGACCTGCAGTAGAAGCAAAGATAAGTATTACACAACGTAAAATAACACTTACAAGTGCAAAGGACGAAAAATTCTATGACGGAACTCCACTGACGAATGACACTATTGTAGTTGGTGGAGAAGATGAATTCGTAGAAGGAGAAGGTATTGCTTCCTATGGAGTGACAGGATCACAGACAGAAGCAGGAGAATCGGACAATGTATTTGATTATACTTTGAAAGAAAATACCAAATCAGGAAACTACGAAATCCAAAAAGAATTTGGAAAACTGAAAGTGAAACCAGTTGACACCGAGGTTGTAGTTACGATCACAGAACACAGCGGTACAGGTGTTTATGACGGAAACAAACAGACCGTAACAGGATACGATGTAACGAATATCAGCAATACGCTGTACTCTGAAAAAGATTTTAGTTTCAACGGAAATGCGGTTATAGAAGGAACTAATGCAGGAAGCTACAATATGGAACTGAAGGCAGCGGATTTCGAGAATATCAGCAAAAACTTTACAAATGTAAAATTTGTAATTGTAGATGGAACTCTTGAAATTGCCAGATGCCCGGTAACCATCAAAGCCAAAGAGTCCAGCAAGGTATACGGAAATCCAGATCCTGCTTTTGAACTGGCAATATTGGAAAACAGTGTAGGAGATGAGCTTAAAGATCTTGATCTTGCAGTAATCAGAAGTGATGCAGGAGACGATACTATAAAGGTTCATGAGAATGTGCTGAGTATCCAGAACAGCAAAGAAGCTCTGGAAAAAGAATATACCAACTATACCTTTACTATTATCCCTGCAGACTTTACCATTTTCGAAAATGAAAATGGTCTGATAGTAAGTGCAGCAGATGTAGTAAAGGAATACGATGGAAACAGCTATGGAGTAACAGCGACAGCACGGATTAAAAATGCAGAAATTGAGAATCCAAATATAACAGTCAAATATTGGAATGAAAAGACAAATGCATATGATCTGGACAAATCACCTGAATACAGGAATGTGGCAGATACTCCGGCAGTTGTGAAATTTGAGGCGAGCCTGTATGGTTACAAATCCGTTCAGGGAGAAGCAACTGTAACGATTAATAAACGTTCTGTACTCCTCACCAGTGCCAGTGCCAGCAAGATTTACGACGGAACCCCATTAACCAATTCAAATGTAACAGTAACTGGAAGTGGCTTCGTAGATGGTGAAGTAACAGATATCAAAGCAATCGGCAGCGTTACAAATGTAGCCGACAGTCCAAAACCAAACACAATTACTTTTACACCTGTTGAAGGAAAATTCAATGCAGATAATTATGCCATTGAACAGGTTGAGGGAGAACTTGCAATTACCCCGGTTACCACAAAAGTAAAAGTTGAAATCATTGGAAATCATGTAAGTGAGAAATATGATGGCACTCCGAAAGTGGCAGAAGGCTATGTTATCAATATTGTGGAAGACACATCTGGTGTTTACCAAAAAGACGATATTGAAGTCATTGGTAATGACAGTGCTTTTGCAGAAAGAACAGATGCAGGAACCACATTTATGGGATTGAAGGCAGACGCTTTCGCAAATGGAAATCCGAATTTCACAAATATAACAATCGTAGTTACGGATGGTTATGTAGAGGTTATCCCACGTTCTGTAACTCTTACCAGCGAGAGTGCTGCTAAGGTTTACGATGGAACTCCATTAATCCGTCCGGATGTAACTATAGGTGGGGATGGCTTCGTAAATGGCGAAGTGTCTGATGTCAAAGCAATTGGAAGTGCTTTAAATGTAAGTGATAAGGATGTAAGGAATGAAATTACCTTTACTCAGAAAACTGGCTATAAAGCGGAAAACTACGATATTAAGTATGAACCTGGAACCCTTAGGATCACTCCAATTGTTGACGAAGTAACCATAACCATCACAGGTCATAATGATTCCTTCAAATATGATGGAATCGAAAAAACAGTAGAAGGTTATGACGTATCCATTGACAACGCATTGTACACAGAAGACGATTACAACTTTAGTGGAAGTGCAACTGCAGCGGGAACCGATGCTGATAAGTACATGATGGGTCTGACAGCAGAGAAATTCAAAAACATTAGTGAAAACTTTGCCAGTGTAAAATTTGTAGTAATAGACGGTTATCTCGATATTACAAAACGCATCCTGACGATTACAAGTGCAACTGACAGCAAAGTATACGATGGCACACCGTTGACAAACAATACAATTGTTGTATCTGGAGATAATTTCGCAGAGGGTGAAGGTGCAACCTACGATGTAACCGGAACCCAGACCGATAAGGGAAGCAGCGATAATACTTTTACCTACAAGCTGAATGAGAATACCAAAGCTTCCAACTACAGCATTGAGCTTGCACCAGGAGAACTTACAGTAACACCAGTTACAGACAAAGTCACCGTAACCATCACAGAGCACAGCGCTTCCCTGAAATACAATGGAGCGGAACAATCTGTTACAGGTTATGACACAGCAATTGACAACACCCTCTATAAAGAAACTGATTTCACCTTCAGCGGAGATGCTACAGCGAAAGGAACTGACTTTGGTTCATATCCGATGAATCTGAAAGCAGAAGACTTTACAAACAAGAATAAAAACTTTGCAAATGTAGTATTTGAAATTGTAGACGGACAGCTTGAGATTACCAAACGAGATGTGGAACTGATCAGTGGTTCTGACGAGAAAGTTTACGACGGAACTCCGCTGACTAAGAATCACATTCTGATCGCAGGTGACCAGTTTGTTCCTGGAGAAGGCGCAGATTATGATGTAACCGGAAGCCAGACAAATGCAGGATCAAGTGATAATGAATTCACTTACAGACTGAACAGCAGCACCAAGGCAATCAACTACAATATCAAAACTACTCCGGGAACCCTTAAGGTAACCCCGGTTACAGATAACGTAATTGTCACCATTACCGAACACAGTGGCAGCGCCAAATATGATGGCACTGAGAAAACAGTAACCGGTTATGACGTAGCAATAGACAATGAACTGTATACAGAAAATGACTTTACATTTAGTGGAAATGATGTTATTAAAGCAACAGATGCAGACATTTACAACATGGAACTGAAACCATCTGACTTTAACAACATAAGCCATAACTTCGCAAGTGTTACCTTCAAAATCGTAGACGGAACTCTGAATATTTCCAGACGAGATGTGACTCTGACCAGCGCAACAGACAGCAAGACATACGATGGAAAGCCGCTGACCAATGACAATGTGGCAGTTGGCGGTGACGGCTTCGCAGAAGGAGAAGGTGCAGTATACAACGTAACCGGAAGTCAGACAGAGGCAGGCTTCAGCAACAATACCTTTAGCTATGAGCTGAAAGATAATACCAAACCGGATAACTACAACATCACACCATTTGAAGGAATCCTTACTGTTTCCTCTAGCGAAGATGAAGTAGTGGTAACAATCACAGGTAACAAAGGCACTCAGAAGTACGATGGAACAGAGAAAACGGTAGAAGGCTACACAGTATCCATTACCAGTCCTTTGTATAAAGAAAGTGATTTCAACTTTGATGGTATAGCTCTTGTAAAAGGAACAAATGCAGATACTTATATGATGGGGCTGAGTGAAGAGAACTTCACAAATACCAATAAGAACTTTGCAAAAGTTACCTTCCATGTAATTGATGGCTCTCTTGTAATCGAAAAACGTAATCTGGTTCTTACCAGTGCAAGTGCCCAGAAGGTTTACAATGGAACAGAGTTAACAGCAAAGGATGTAACGGTAAGTGGCGATGGATTTGTCAAGGGCGAAGGCGCATCCTATGATGTAACAGGAACCCAGACAACTGTAGGTGACAGCGAGAATACATTCACCTATAAGCTGAATGAAAATACCAACGCTGACAACTACACCATTGAAACTAAGAATGGCAGCCTGCTTGTTACACCTGTAACAGATCAGGTTGTGGTAACACTGAAAGAAAACAGTGGTACAGAAGTCTATGACGGAACAGAGAAAACAGTTACCGGCTACACTGTAGCAGACATCAGTAACAAGCTGTATACTGACAAAGATTTCACATTCACTGGAAATGCTGAGGTAAAAGGAACAGATGCCGGAATCTACGATATGGAGTTGAAGGCAGAAGATTTCCAGAACATCAACCCGAACTTTACAAACGTTGTGTTTAAGGTGGAGGACGGAGCTCTTGAAATCACCAGACGCCAGGTAACCTTCCAGGCTGACAGCGGCGAGAAGAAATATGACGGCGAGGAGCTTGCGGTTCCTACATGGAAACTGGAAGATGGAACTCTGGCAGATGGCCAGCAGGAAATCGCACATGTAGAAGGAAGCCAGACACTGGTTGGCGAAAGCGAGAATAAGATCACAGATCTGAAGATTTTTGCAAATGCAGCAAGCCAGAAAGCTGAGGGCAGCGAGACAGAAGCACAGGATGTGACAAAGAACTATTCCATTATTCTTCTTGCAGGACTTCTGAAGGTTACAGACGGAAGTGAAGAAGATCCGGTAGATCCAGGCCAGGTTGTAACAAAGACCCATGAGGATAAAACCTATGATCTGGATGAGACTGTTACCTTTACAATCAATGTAAAGAATATCTATGACGAAGCGAAAACCGTAAGGATCATTGAACTTCCTGGTGTTGTGATCGAAGGTGCACCGCAGGAGACTCCGAACGTTCTCACAGTTGAGAAGGTTCCTGCAGGTGAAACTGTTACAGCAACAGCAACCTATAAGATTACAGAGGCAGACATTGCCAACGGAAGCTTTGTAAATACGGTAAAAGTGAAATTCGAGGGCGGTAAGCCATTTGAGAACACTGATACAGTAACCACCGTTGATCCGGTAAGAAGCTATACACTCACCAAGAAATCCAGTGAGAGCACTCACGAAAACGGAATGTTCAAAGCAGGCGAAACCATCCACTACACCCTCACCGTGACCAACACAGGAAACCAGACTCTGGAAAATGTAGAGATCACAGATACTCTGAATGCAGCCGGAACGATTTCCAACATTCAGGGCGCAGACAGTAAGCAGGATGGAAAGGTAACAATTTTCACAATCAGCAGCCTTGCACCAAAAGCAGAAGCAACCATTACTTATGACTACGTGGTACAGGAAGCGGATAAAGGCAATACGATCAGCAACGCAGCAGTAGGAACTCCTGCAAACCCAGAGGATCCAGATGGCGAGAAGCCAGGAGACAACACAGATAACCCGGTAGAAAATCCGAAGCTTGAAGTGAAGAAGGACATTGTTTCCATCACAGCAGCAGATGGAACCCAGAAAGACAAAGCAGGAAAAGCAGACCTGAACGACATCATTACCTACAGCGTAACTGTAACCAATACCGGAAACATGAAACTCACAAATGTGAAGATTACAGACAGTCTGGAAGGAATCCAGCTTGCAGAAGGCCAGAGCTTTGACCTTGGCATCCTGGAAGCAGGAGAGGCAAAGACCGTAACCTACACCTATCAGGTGAAAGAATCTGACCTTGGAAAATCCATTCTCAATACAGCAACCGCAACAGGTGATGTACCGGAGAATCCGGCCGACACCCCGAAACCGGAAGGCAAAGATGAGAAAGAAGTTCCAACAGAAGATCCGGCAAATTGCAGTATTACAGTAACTAAACGGCTTACAAATATCCAGGGTGAACTCCTTGCAGTCCGTGCAGCAGACTTCTATGTGACATTGTTCTCCGACGAGGCAATGACTCAGAAGGCAGCTGACACAAAGATGATTCACTTTGATGAAAATCAGGGAACCTCTTCGGTAACATTTGACCAGCTGAAACGCGGTACCTACTATGTAGCAGAGACCGACGCAGAAGGCAAAGTCGTTGCAGAGGGTACCTACAACAATGGTTCTTATGTAGCACAGTATCAGGCAGGTAATAAAGTAGAGATTACGGAGAACGGAACAGCAGCACAGTTCCAGTTTGATAATCAGTTCCTGCTTCTGCCAGACGAGTACTATATTGTGAAAACAATCACAATTAATAAGACGGTTGTTAAGAAAAATGGCGAAGACTTGAAATCTGAAGAGACCTTCTATGCAGGAATTTTCAAAGATGAAGACTGTACACAGCTTGCAGACGGCGTAAGCCAGAACATTGTTCCACTTGTTATGGACGGTGAATCCACTGCAACAGCAAAAACAGAAGTTACAGTTCCTGTAGGCGGCGAAGAAATAAAACTGTATGTAACGGAGGTTACAGCAGATGGTACACCGGTAGCATTGAACGATACCTTTGAATATGATGTGGAAATCAATGACGGCTTTGTAACACTTTCTGAGACATCAGAAGATGCAACAGTCCTTATTATCAACACATCCAGAAAGGAAGAACCGGAACCGACAGCAGAGCCGGTACAGGAACCTACAGAAGCTCCTGCAGAGCCCACCCAGGCTCCTCAGATCACACAGCAGCCAGAGGACAGGGCAGTTACAACAAATGGTGTCAAGACCGGTGACGATTCACCTCTTACCCAGCTTGCATTTATGCTCTTCGCAGCCTCCGCTGCAATCCTTCTTATCATTTTTCTCAAAAAGAAAGATGAAAAAGATATAATGAAATAAGGCTTCCCCTTAGCCCCCTTTCTGGAAAAGCACTTTATGTGCCCTCCGCGAAAGGGGGCTTTTCCCATGCCCTATTATAAAAATGGCATGAAAGCCGCTTTTTCCATAGTGCTCCTGTTGACAAAAATTCAAAAAGGCTTTATAAAATTCTTAGAGCCTGCAGATTGCGGAAAGCCTTTCCCAAACACACTCTAGTCCATTATATTGCCCTTAATCTTACAGAAAATGCAGAAAATCCCTGTGCCAGACGATTTTCTGCATTTTTTATATTGACTTCAGTAAGTTGGTGTTCACAGTGAAGGCAAATGTGTGGTATACTGAAAAGCAAGTTAAAAGGCAGCAATTTGTTAGGCAGTAGTACATCCATGCCAATATA